>ERZ894180.44-NODE-44-length-101070-cov-41.449527_pt1 | contig 101070 bp, 96 predicted proteins | sample MGYA00380278_ERZ894180 | MGnify/ENA primary metagenome ERZ894180 (study PRJEB32331, sample SAMN06328450) | human gut metagenome | biome: human gut microbiome; feature: stool | host: Homo sapiens | collected 2013-02-24 ...
ACATGATGGCGAACAGGAAGAATGTTCCGGCGGGGGTAAGGTTCTGGAGCATCCATGGAGTGAGCTGTCCGATCAGGTACGTCCCGATCCACAAGGCAAATCCTGCAATGGACATGGCCAGTCCGCGCACCTTGGTGGGATACATCTCCGAGAGGAGCACGAATACCACGGCGCAGATGGAAACGGCACAGCAGAATACATAGAACAGGAAGAAAACGAGCAGGAAGAGGCTGGATACTCCCAGGCTTTCGCCGAAAAGAAAGTAAGCACCGATCAGGAGAAGGGAAAAGACCATGCCCGATACGCCGTAGTAAACCAGTTTCTTACGTCCCACTTTGTCGATGATGACAAGCGCCAGGACGGTGGTCAAGGTGTTAACTAGTCCTACGAGAACTTGGTAAAAATTGCAAGTTTGTAGCTTTGTTTGTTAAATATATGCTGAGAAAATCTTATCTTTGTCATCGTTATACTAACTAATACCCCCATTTATGAAAAGAAATCATTATTTACTTACCCTTGTTCTCTTGATAGGGTGCTCCCTTTATGTGAAAGCCTCAGACACAGTTTTTGTCCATCAGACACAAATTCCTATTTTAATTGAGCGGCAGGACAATGTATTGTTCTACTTTCGTTTAGATGCAAAAGAAAGCCGGATGATGGATGAGATCGTTCTTGATTTTGGCAAGAGTGTGAATTTGTCGGATGTACAGGCCGTTAAACTCTATTATGGAGGTACAGAAGCTTTACAAGATAGAGGAAAGAAAAGGTTTGCACCGGTCGATTATATATCCAGTCATCGTCCGGGAGGAACATTGGCAGCGATACCATCTTATTCAATTAAATGTGCGGAAGTACAGAAACCTTCTGCGAAAGTCGTATTGAAGAGTCATTATAAGTTATTTCCGGGTGTTAATTTCTTTTGGATCAGTTTACAGATGAAACCCGAAGCTTCTCTTTTCACGAAAATAAGTTCCGAACTCCAGTCGGTAAAGATAGATGGCAAAGAAGCTGTTTGTAAAGAACGGTCACCGAAAGATATAATTCACCGGATGGCTGTCGGTGTTCGGCATGCCGGTGATGATGGCTCAGCTTCTTTCCGCATTCCCGGATTGGTCACTTCCAATAAAGGAACACTGCTTGGCGTATATGATGTTCGTTATAATAGCAGTGTCGATCTGCAAGAATATGTAGATGTCGGTTTGAGTCGTAGCACGGATGGCGGCAAAACATGGGAGAAGATGAGACTGCCTCTTTCGTTTGGTGAGTACGATGGTTTGCCTGCTGCGCAGAATGGAGTAGGGGACCCTTCTATTCTGGTAGATACCCAAACGAATACAATATGGGTTGTTGCGGCATGGACACACGGCATGGGTAATCAGCGTGCCTGGTGGAGTTCTCATCCCGGGATGGATATGTATAAAACGGCACAATTGGTTATGGCAAAAAGTACGGATGACGGTAAGACTTGGTCGAAGCCGATTAATATAACCGATCAGGTAAAAGATCCTTCCTGGTATTTCTTGCTTCAGGGACCGGGACGGGGAATCACGATGAGTGACGGAACTTTAGTATTTCCTACTCAGTTTATCGATTCTACCCGTATACCTAATGCCGGAATCATGTATAGTAAAGACAGAGGAAAAACGTGGAAGATGCACAATCTGGCACGTACCAATACAACCGAAGCGCAAGTGGTAGAAATAGAGCCCGGAGTGCTGATGCTGAATATGCGGGATAACCGTGGAGGAAGCCGTGCCGTAGCAATTACAAAAGACTTAGGAAAGACATGGACAGAACATCCTTCCTCTCGAAAGGCACTGCAGGAGCCTGTGTGTATGGCAAGTTTGATTCATGTTGGAGCTAAAGATAATGTACTTAATAAGGATATTCTTTTATTCTCGAATCCGAATACTACCAAAGGACGTAATCATATAACTATTAAAGCAAGTCTGGACGGAGGAGTGACCTGGCTTCCCGAACATCAGTTAATGCTGGATGAAGGAGAAGGCTGGGGATATAGCTGTCTGACAATGATCGATCGGGAGACTATTGGCATCTTATATGAAAGCAGTGCAGCTCATATGACATTCCAAGCGGTGAAACTGAAAGATCTGATTCGATGAGAAGTCTTCGAATCTTTTTAGGAATTGCATTTTTATTCCATACATTATATATATTGGGAGCAGGTCAGTTGCATCTGCTTCCCCAACCTCAGCAATGTATTTTGGCAAAAGGATATTTTGTCATGGGTAAAATGCGGCTTTCTACTCCTGTGCTTTCACAGGAATGGAAGCAGTTTGTGACAGAGATGGGAGGTACTTTGGCCGATCAGTCGGCATCCTCCATAAATATAAAACTGATTGACACGATTGAAAATATACCTGTCAATCAGGAAGAGGCTTATCGTCTGACTATTACTCCAAAGACTATTACGGTAGAGGCTGTAGCAGAGCGTGGCGTATATTGGGCGATGCAGACACTTTTTCAATTGAAAGAAGCGGGTGGAAGAAGAAATCGTTTGCAATGTTGTACGATCACTGACTGGCCGGCTTTCCGGATTAGAGGTTTCATGCAGGATGTAGGACGCAGCTACTTGTCTGTAGAGGAACTGAAGCGTGAGATAGCTATATTATCCCGGTTTAAAATCAATACTTTTCACTGGCATTTAACGGAGAATCAGGCATGGCGTTTGGAAAGTAAAATTTTTCCAATGCTGAACGATAGTATCAATATGACTCGTATGGCGGGCAAATATTACACGTTGGAAGAAGCCAAAGACTTGGTAGCTTTCTGTAAGGCCCATCAGGTACTATTGATTCCGGAGATTGATATGCCCGGGCATAGTGCGGCATTTATTCGTACTTTCCGTCATGATATGCAAAGCCCGGAAGGAATGAAAATATTGAAGCTTCTGTTGGATGAGGTCTGTGAAACATTTGATGTTCCCTATATCCATATTGGTACAGATGAGGTGCAGTTTACCAATCCACAGTTTGTCCCTGAAATGGTGGCTTATGTCCGTAACAAAGGAAAGAAAGTGATTTCCTGGAATCCCGGATGGAAGTATAAGGCAGGTGAAATTGACATGATGCAGCTTTGGAGTTATCGGGGAAAAGCCCGGCAAGGTACTCCGGCCATTGATTCCCGTTTCCATTATCTGAATCATTTTGATACGTTCGGTGATATTATTGCATTGTATAATAGTCGTATTTATAATGCGGATATGGGAAGTGATGATCTTGCGGGAGTTATTATGGGCATCTGGAATGATCGTTTGATAGATAAGGAATGGAATATGATTCTGGAGAATAACTTTTACCCGAATATGTTGGCGATTGCAGAACGTGCGTGGCGGGGAGGAGGAACTGAATATTTTGATAAGCAGGGAACAATTCTTCCTGCGGATGAGAAGTCGGAAGTCTTTAGCAACTTTAAGGACTTCGAAAGTCGTATGTTATGGTATAAAGAGCACATGTTTAAAGGATATCCATTTGCCTACGTCAAACAGACTAATGTAAAATGGAATATTACAGATGCTTTTCCAAATGAAGGAGATCTGACTAAAGTGTTTCCACCGGAAGAGGAGTTGAAAGATTCATATATTTATGAAGGAAAACACTACGGAGTACGTCCTGCCATAGGAGCTGGTATTTATCTTCGACATGTCTGGGGCAAAATAGTACCGGCTTTTTATAAAGATCCGCAGGAAAATCATACAGCTTATGCCTATACGTATGTTTATTCTCCTAAAGCACAGGAGGTAGGTCTATGGGCAGAATTTCAGAACTATGGACGTTCGGAGAATGATCTGCCTCCATTACCGGGGAAATGGGATTATAAAGAAAGCCGTATTTGGATTAATAATCAGGAGATATTACCTCCGGTATGGTCTGCTACTCATCGGGTGAAAAATTCGGAGACAGCTTTAGGAAATGAAAATTGTGTGGCTCGTCCGCCGCTACAGGTTCATTTGAATAAGGGCTGGAATAAGGTATTGCTGAAACTGCCTGTCGGTAAATTCTCGATGAATGAAGTACGATTGGTGAAATGGATGTTTACTACGGTATTTGTTACTCTTGACGGAGAAAAGGCTGTGGAAGGACTGATCTATTCTCCGGAGAAGAAATTGTAAAAGCTTACGTTAACAAGAAAAATGAAGAAGTCTTTTATTATTTATTTGTTTCTGACTTTGAGTGTAGTACTCTATGCGCAGCAACATCGTATAAAAGTCGCTTGCATAGGTAATAGTATAACCTATGGTTATGGATTGCCCGACCGGGCTACACAGTCATATCCGGTGCAATTACAGAAAATGCTGGGAGAGTCCTATCAAGTTGAAAACTTCGGTAAGTCCGGTGCTACGCTGTTGAATAAGGGGCACCGGCCTTATATGCAGCAAGATGAATACCACAGGGCTATTGACTTTGCCGGAGATATTGTGGTCATTCACCTGGGCATCAATGATACTGATCCTCGTGACTGGCCCGATTACCGTGATTTCTTTGTGAAAGATTACATTGCACTGATTGACTCTTTTCGGGTTGCCAATCCCGAAGCCCGGATTATGATTGCCAGACTCACACCTATTGCCGACCGTCATCCTCGTTTCCTGTCAGGAACACGTGACTGGCATGGAGAAATACAACTGGCGATTGAAAATGTGGCCTGCTATGCCGGGGTGCAGTTGATTGATTTTCATAAGCCGTTGTACCCTTATCCTTTTATGTTGACGGACGCTGTACATCCTGATCCCGAAGGAGCATTTGTTTTGGCTCAGACAGTATATTCAGCCATCACCGGAGATTATGGCGGACTAAAAATGCCGTTGCTTTATACAGATAATATGGTATTGCAACGGGAGGTTCCATTAACGATTCAGGGAACTGCCAATGCGGGAGATCAAGTGACTGTAAGTATAGCTGACCGACAAATGAAAACAAAGGTAGGTCCGAATGGGAAATGGTCGGTAACGCTGCCTCCTTTAAAGGCAGGGGAGCCTTATACCCTGAAGATTTCAACCAATCAGAAGGTACTTCAATATCATAACGTATTAGCGGGTGAAGTCTGGCTTTGCTCCGGTCAGTCCAATATGGAATTTATGCTGAAACAGGCTGCGACTGCCCGGCTTGATATTCCACGTGCCGCAGATCAGGAGCTTCGTCTGTATGATATGAAAGCGCGTTGGCGCACAAATGCTGTCGAATGGGAAACGACTGTACTTGATTCATTGAATCATCTCCAATATTATAAGGATACAGAGTGGAAAGAATGCGCTCCGGAAACCGTTTCTGATTTTTCGGCAATTGCATACTATTTTGGTAAGATGTTAAGAGACAGTCTGAAAGTTCCGGTTGGATTGATTTGTAATGCTGTTGGTGGTTCTCCCACAGAAGCTTGGATAGATAGAACTAGTCTGGAATATCATTTCCCTGCCATTTTAAAGGATTGGACCCAAAATGATTTTATTCAGGAATGGGTACGTGGACGGGCTGCATTGAATATAAAAAAGTCAGTGAACAATCGGCAGAGACATCCGTATGAGCCCTGTTATTTATATGAGTCGGGTATTCGTCCTTTAGAACAGTATCCGATACGAGGGATAATCTGGTATCAGGGAGAATCGAATGCTCATAATTGGGAAGCCCATGAGGCGTTATTTAAACTACTGGTGAATGCTTGGCGAAAGAACTGGAATGATGATTGCTTACCTTTTTATTATGTGCAATTATCCAGTCTAGATCGTCCGTCCTGGCCTTGGTTTCGTGATAGTCAGCGCAGAATGCTGAATGAAATCTCTGACATCGGAATGGCTGTGTCCAGTGATCATGGTGATTCTTTGGATGTACATCCTACTTGTAAACAACCAGTGGGAGAACGTCTGGCACGATGGGCTTTGAATAAGACATATCTGAAAGACATTGTTCCTTCAGGTCCCTTATTCCGTGGTGCAGATGTTCGGGGTGAGAAGGTTTATTTGTCTTTTGATTATGGACAAGGGATGCGAAGCTCTGATGGAAAGTCTTTGCGATGCTTTGAGGTTGCGGAATTTGAGGGTATCTATTATCCGGCAACGGCTGAGGTGGTAGGAGAACAAGTGAAGGTATACAGTAAAGAAGTACGGAATCCTCGTTATGTACGGTATGGCTGGCAACCTTTCACGCGGGCTAATCTGGTTAATCGTGCGGGACTTCCTGCTTCGACGTTTCGTGCTGAATTTGCGGTGAAATGAGATATTTTGTGGCTTCAATAGGAAATATTTGACAAAAAAGTAATATCTTTACTCCGTTAATATCTAATGCCCCCACTATGATCTTAAATTTGACAGAAAAGATAGCTCCGATAGCATGTGGATTGCTATGTTGCTGTAGTATGGTTTATGCTCAGGGAAATGACACTTCGGAAGTCATGCTACTGGATACCGGTTGGGAATTTTCTCAATCAGGAACAGAAAAGTGGATGTCAGCTACGGTTCCCGGTACGGTCCATCAGGATCTGATCAATCATGAATTACTGCCGAATCCCTTTTATGGAATGAATGAAGAGAAAATTCAATGGGTGGAGAATGAGGACTGGGAATACAGAACCTCTTTTATAGTTTCCGAAGAACAATTGAATCGTGACGGAATCCAGCTTATATTTGAGGGTCTTGATACTTATGCAGACGTATATCTGAATGGTTCATTATTGCTTAAGGCAGATAACATGTTTGTCGGTTATACGGTTCCTGTGAAATCTGTATTGCGAAAGGGCGAGAATCACTTATATATTTATTTCCATTCACCTATCCGGCAAACATTGCCACAATACGCCTCTAATGGTTTTAATTATCCTGCGGATAATGATCATCATGAGAAACATCTTAGTGTGTTTACTCGTAAAGCTCCGTATAGTTACGGTTGGGATTGGGGAATCCGAATGGTGACAAGTGGAGTCTGGCGTCCGGTCACACTTCGTTTTTACGATGTGGCTACCATATCCGATTATCATGTCAGACAAGTATCGCTGACGGATGAAACGGCACGCTTATCTAATGAACTCATTGTAAACCAGATCCTTTCTCAGGAAGTTCCGGCTGAAGTAAGAGTTCGTGTTTCTTTGGATGGTACTGCTGTTGCAGAAGTTAAACAGCAGGTGAAATTGCAGCCCGGAATAAATCATATAACTCTTCCTTCCGAGGTGACGAATCCTGTACGATGGATGCCTAATGGTTGGGGAACTCCGACTTTGTATGACTTCTCTGTTCAGATAGCTTGTGGAGAACGGATTGTTGCAGAGCAATCTCACCGGATCGGTTTGCGAACGATTCGTGTTGTGAATGAAAAAGATAAGAATGGAGAGTCTTTTTATTTTGAGGTCAATGGCATACCGATGTTTGCCAAAGGAGCCAATTATATTCCTCAGGATGCATTGCTGCCTAATGTTACTGCTGAACGATATCAGACCTTGTTCCGTGATATGAAGGAAGCCAACATGAATATGGTTCGTGTATGGGGTGGCGGGACATATGAGAATAATCTTTTCTATGACCTTGCTGATGAGAATGGTATACTCGTCTGGCAGGACTTTATGTTTGCGTGTACTCCTTATCCTTCGGACCCTGCTTTCTTGAAGCGGGTAGAGGCAGAGGCTGTTTATAACATTCGTCGTCTTCGGAATCACGCCTCTTTAGCTATGTGGTGTGGCAATAATGAAATATTGGAAGCATTGAAATATTGGGGCTTTGAGAAGAAGTTTACTCCGGAAGTTTATCAGGGATTATTGCATGGCTATGATAAACTCTTTCATGAATTACTGCCTTCAATGGTCAAAGAATTTGATGCAGATCGTTTCTATGTGCATAGTTCTCCTTACCTTGCCAATTGGGGACGTCCGGAATCGTGGGGGACAGGAGATAGTCATAACTGGGGAGTTTGGTATGGTAAGAAACCTTTTGAGTCTTTGGATACCGATTTGCCGCGTTTTATGAGTGAATTTGGTTTCCAGTCATTCCCGGAAATGAAAACTATTGCAACTTTTGCTGCCCCCGAAGATTATCAGATTGAATCGAAAGTGATGAATGCCCATCAGAAGAGTAGTATTGGAAATTCATTGATTCGTACTTATATGGAACGCGATTATATCATTCCTGAAAGTTTTGAAGATTTTGTCTATGTCGGATTAGTCTTGCAAGGGCAGGGGATGCGACATGGACTGGAAGCTCACAGACGCAATCGTCCTTATTGTATGGGGACATTGTATTGGCAGTTGAACGACAGTTGGCCTGTGGTATCCTGGTCAAGTATTGATTATTATGGAAACTGGAAGGCGTTGCATTATCAGGCAAAACGTGCTTTTGCTCCCATCTTGATTAATCCTATACAGCAGAATGACAGTTTATGTGTCTATCTGATTTCAGATTGGCTGGATGCGATGGAGCAAATGGCATTGGAAATGAAAGTGGTAGATTTTGATGGAAAAACATTAGGCAAGAAGGTGCAGATACATTCGTTGAAAGTTCCGGCTAATACTTCCCAATGTGTTTATCGCGTCAATATTGATGGTTGGCTGACTCCCGAGGAGTGTCAACGCTGCTTTTTACAATTGATACTTAAAGATAAATCAGGGCATCCGGTTGCAGAGGCCGTCCATTTCTTTAAAAAAACGAAAGATTTGCAGCTTCCTCCGGCATCAGTATCATATAAAATGAAACAGACAGATGGTAAATGTGAATTGACTCTTTTCTCGTCAACATTGGCAAAAGACCTTTTCATTGAGATTCCATTGCAAGGAGCCCGTTACAGTGACAACTTCTTTGACCTTCTGCCTGGAGAACGTAAAAAAGTGATTATTACTTCTCCTCAGATAAAAAAAGGGGAGGAGTTCTCTGTAAATATCAAGCACATTCGTGAAACCTATAAATAAAACTAATTTATTAACTACTAACACCTAATTTTTTATTTTATGAAACAACTCCTAAAACTAACCGGATGTCTGGCACTGGCAGGGCTAATGAGTTCTTGCGGTTCAGTACAAGAAGAAGCCAATTATCAGATTATCCCGTTACCACAAGAAATTGTCACAACGCAAGTAAACCCCTTTATTCTGAAAAGCGGTGTGAAAATCCTCTATCCGGAAGGAAATGAGAAGATGCAACGTAATGCGAAATTCCTTGCTGAATACCTGAAGACTGCAACCGGCAGAGATTTCTCGATTGAAGCCGGAACAGAAGGAAAAAATGCAATAGTGCTGGCATTGGGATCGGAAGTAGAAAACCCTGAAGCTTATCAGTTGAAAGTCACCGACCAAGGTGTTACGATTACTGCCCCTACAGAAGCTGGAGTTTTTTATGGTATTCAAACGTTGCGTAAGTCATTGCCTATTGCACAGGGAGCTGACGTAGCACTGCCTGCTGTAGAAATTAAAGATGCCCCCCGCTTCGGTTATCGTGGTGCACATTTCGATGTCAGCCGTCATTTCTTCACAATAGATGAAGTGAAGACTTATATTGACATGCTGACCTTGCACAATATGAATCGTCTGCACTGGCATATCACTGATGACCAAGGATGGCGTCTGGAAATCAAAAAATATCCGAAGTTGACAGAGATCGGTTCTCAAAGATCAGGAACTGTAATCGGACGTAACTCAGGCGAATATGATAATACGCCTTATGGTGGATTCTATACGCAGGAACAGGCAAAGGAAATCGTTGACTATGCTGCTGAACGTTATATTACCGTTATTCCGGAAATTGACCTTCCGGGACATATGCTGGCTGCACTTACTGCTTATCCAGAATTAGGATGTACCGGTGGCCCGTATGAAGTATGGAGACAATGGGGAGTAGCCGATGATGTGCTTTGTGCTGGAAATGATCAGGTCTTGAAATTTATAGAGGATGTATATACTGAATTGATAGATATCTTCCCGTCGGAATATATCCATGTTGGTGGTGACGAATGTCCGAAAGTTAGATGGGAAAAATGTCCGAAATGTCAGGCACGTATCAAAGCATTGGGATTGAAATCGGATAAGAACCATAGTAAGGAGGAACGTTTACAGAGCTTCGTTATCAATCATATCGAAAAATTCCTGAATGATCACGGACGTCAGATTATCGGTTGGGATGAGATTCTGGAAGGCGGACTTGCTCCTAATGCAACTGTTATGTCATGGCGTGGTGAAAGTGGTGGCATTGAAGCTGCCAAGCAGAAACACGATGTTATCATGACACCGAACACTTATCTGTATTTTGATTATTATCAAGCTAAAGATACTGAAAACGAACCTTTTGGTATCGGAGGTTATTTGCCAATCGAAAGAGTTTACAGCTACGAGCCCATGCCGGCTTCTCTTACTCCGGAAGAACAGCAATATATAAAAGGTGTACAAGCTAATCTTTGGACAGAGTATATTGCTACTTTCTCTCATGCTCAATATATGGTATTGCCTCGTTGGGCAGCTTTGTGTGAAGTACAGTGGTCAACACCTGATAAGAAGAACTATGAAGATTTCTTATCTCGTCTTCCACGACTGATTAAATGGTATGATGCAGAAGGATACAATTATGCAAAGCACGTATTTGATGTGAAAGCTGAATTTAATCCGAATCCGGCTGATGGTACTTTAGACATTATACTTTCTACAATCGACAATGCACCTGTCCATTACACTTTGGATGGTACTGAGCCGACTAGCGCTTCTCCAGTTTATGACGGTGTCTTGAAAGTCAAGGAGAATGTAGATTTCTCAGCTATTGCCATTCGTCCCACAGGAAATAGTCGTGTCGTTTCAGAGAAAATCAATTTCAGTAAATCAAGCATGAAGCCGATTGTTGCTAATCAGCCTGTGAATAAACAATATGAGTTTAAAGGTGTGACTACTTTGGTCGATGGCCTGAAGGGAAATGGTAACTATAAAACCGGACGTTGGATTGCATTTAGAGGTAATGATATGGATGTGACCATTGATTTCAAACAGCCTACCGAGATTTCAAGTGTTGCCATTTCTACATGTGTAGAGAAGGGAGACTGGGTATTTGATGCAAGAGAATTTTCTGTGGAGGTATCAGATGATGGCACGAACTTCAAGAAAGTGGCATCCGAAAACTATCCTGCAATGAAGGAAACTGATAAAAATGGCATCTATGACCATAAACTAACATTTACACCTGTAACAGCACAATATGTGAAAGTGATAGCTTCGCCCGAGAAAAGTATTCCGGAATGGCATGGTGGGAAGAATTATCCAGGTTTTTTATTTGTAGACGAAATTACTGTTAATTAATGGATATAAGAAAGAGATACACTAAAGTTTGTCTTTTCTTATGGGTAATCGGGATGTGCTTTTGTGCACATCCCATAAAAGCACAGTCCGTAATACCTGTTCCCTTAAAGATGGAGCAGGGTACGGGCTCTTTTTTACTTTCTGAAAAAACTAAGCTTTATACAAACTTACAAGGAGAAGAAGCTGCTCTTCTTGGCGACTATTTGAAAACTGCCTTATCACTACAATTTAAGGAAGGAAAGAAGAAAGATAAACAGAATGTCTTGTCTTTACTAATATCAGAAAAGAATCCTCTGCTGGTGTTACCGGAAAGTTATATACTGTCTGTTACTCCTGAGCATATTTTAATCAAAGCTTCTTCTGGGGCAGGACTATTTTATGGAATTCAGACATTGTTGCAGCTGTCTCAACCTTCGGGTACAGATTATTCTATAACTTCTGTTGATGTGCAGGATACCCCTCGTTTTGCCTATCGTGGAATGATGCTGGATGTTTCCCGTCACTTCCTCTCTAAAGAATTTGTGAAAAAACAGATAGATGCACTGGCATTTTATAAAATAAACCGATTGCATTTGCATCTGACAGATGCAGCAGGATGGCGACTTGAAATAAAGCAATATCCTTTGTTGACGGAATTTGCAGCTTGGCGTACAGATGCTAACTGGAAAAAGTGGTGGAACGGCGGACGGAAATATCTTCGTTATGATGAACCCGGTGCTTCCGGTGGTTACTATACTCAAGATGATATGAAGGAGATTATTGCATATGCACGACAACATTATATCACAATCATTCCTGAAATAGAGATGCCTTCTCACTCGGAAGAAGTATTGGCTGCCTATCCGCAATTATCCTGTTCGGGCGAACCATACAAGAATGCTGATTTCTGCGTGGGGAATGAAGAGACATTTACTTTCCTGGAAAATGTATTAACTGAGGTAATGGAACTTTTTCCATCGGAATATATACATATAGGCGGTGATGAAGCTGGTAAGGGGGCATGGAAGACTTGTCCGAAATGTCAGAAAAGGATGCAGGATGAACATCTTTCTAATGTAGACGAACTGCAGAGTTATCTGATTCATCGTGTAGAACTGTTCCTGAATGCTCACGGACGTAAGTTATTGGGATGGGATGAAATCCTCCAAGGTGGTTTGGCTCCTAATGCTACTGTAATGTCATGGCGTGGCGAAGAAGGAGGCATTGCTGCTGTACGTTCTGGTCATCAGGCAATAATGACACCCGGTAAATATTGCTATTTGGATAGTTACCAGGACGCTCCATATTCTCAGCCGGAAGCTATCGGAGGGTATCTGCCATTGGAGAAAGTTTATTCGTACAATCCAGTCTCAGATTCTTTAACCGTAGAACAGGCAGAACTTGTTTATGGTGCGCAGGGTAATCTCTGGGCTGAGTATATTCCTACACCGGAACATATGGAGTATATGATATATCCTCGTATCTTGGCTTTGGCAGAAGTGGCGTGGTCAGCTCCTGAACGTAAATCATGGCCCGATTTCCATAATCGTGCTTTAAAAGCGGTTGATGATTTGCAAGCAAAGGGATATCATACCTTTGATCTTAAAAATGAGATTGGAAGTCGTCCGGAGTCTTTAAAACCGATCAACCATCTGGCTGTAGGGAAGAAGGTTATTTATAATGCTCCCTATAGTCCTCATTATCCGGCTCAGGGAAATACAGCTCTGACTGATGGTATTCGTGGCGACTGGACCTATGGAGATGGATCTTGGCAAGGATTTATCGATAAAAAACGTTTGGACGTTATAATTGATATGGGGGCAAGGACTTCCATCCATTCGGTTTCTGCCGATTTTATGCAAGTAGTAGGAGCAGAAGTCTTTCTGCCTGAGTCCGTCCTTATTTCTGTTTCCGATGATGGGACCAGCTTCACAGAGTTGAAACAATACACTTCTAAGGTTAATAAAGAGGAAGCTATTAAATTTATTAGTGTTTCATGGGAAGGCAATGCTAAAGGTCGGTATATACGCTATCAAGCTTGCGCCGGAGAAGAATTTGGCGGATGGATATTTACGGATGAAATAGTTGTGAAATAATTAGATGTATATTTATGACTTTAAATATTAAGAATTTATTAGGAATAGCCGTGCTTTTTTCTTTCTCTGTGATCAGTGCGCAAGTACGTACCTCATACACTTTTGAGAAAGGATGGAAGTTTACGCGTGAAGATAATGCCGATTTTATTCAGCCTGACTATAATGACGTCAAGTGGCAATCGGTAGTAGTACCTCATGACTGGGCTATTTATGGACCTTTTGGTATAGATAATGATAAGCAGTTGACCGCCATTGCCCAAGACGGACAGAAAGAGGCAATGGAGCATGCCGGACGTACGGGGGGGCTTCCTTTTGTGGGGGTAGGCTGGTATCGGCTGAATTTTGATGCTCCTTCTTTTGCTAAGGGTAAAAAGGCAACATTGATTTTTGATGGAGCTATGAGCCATGCACGTGTATATGTCAACGGTCAGGAGGCTGGCTATTGGCCCTATGGATACAATACTTTCTATCTGGATGTAACCCCTTATCTGAAAGAGGGGATGATGAATACTTTGGCTGTTCGTCTGGAGAATGAAACGGAATCCTCCCGCTGGTATCCGGGAGCCGGACTTTACAGGAATGTGCATTTGGTAGTGACGGAAGATGCACATATTCCGACATGGGGTACACAGTTAACTACTCCGGTAGTAAAGGACGACTATGCGAAAGTTAATATAAAGACTACTTTGGTTGTACCTTCCGGAAAACAATTTGATGCTTATCGTATTGTGACTGAACTAAAAGATAAAAATGGAAAGGTAGTAACTACCAATGAAAAACAAGGTACTCGTTTTGATGATAATGTCTTTAGTCAGGAACTTGTTGTTACTCATCCGGCTTTATGGAGTCCGGAAACTCCTGTCCTGTATCAAGCCGTCTCTAAAGTCTATGAAGGCAATACATTGAAAGATGAATATGTAACATCATTCGGTATCCGTACTATTGAAGTCATTCCTAACAAAGGATTTTTCCTGAATGGGAAGAGAACTCCATTCAAAGGTGTATGCAATCATCATGATCTCGGTCCTTTGGGAGGTGCCGTAAATGATGCCGCCATCCGTCATCAGATTCGTATCCTGAAAGATATGGGCTGTAATGCGATCCGTACTTCTCATAATATGCCTGCTCCTGAATTGATCAGAGCTTGTGATGAGATGGGAATTATGGTGATGGCAGAATCGTTTGATGAATGGAAAGCTATGAAGGTAAGGAACGGCTATCGCCATGTTTTTGACGAATGGGCAGTGAAGGATTTGACGAACTTAATACGCCATTATCGTAATAATCCGAGTGTGGTGATGTGGTGTATCGGAAATGAGGTTCCCGAACAGTGGGATGGGAATAAAGGACCTAAAATGTCTTATTTCCTGCAAGAAATCTGTCATCGTGAAGACCTGACCCGTCCTGTCACACAGGGGATGGATGCACCGGATGCCGTTGTCAATAATAATATGGCTGCAGTAATGGATGTTGCCGGATTTAACTATAGACCGCATAAATATCAGGAAAATTATAAAAAGCTTCCCCAGCAGATTGTTTTGGGGAGTGAGACTGCTTCTACAGTTAGCTCTCGTGGAGTATACAAATTCCCCGTTACCCGTCAATGGATGAAGAAGTATGACGATCATCAGTCTTCTTCTTATGATGTAGAGTCTTGCTCCTGGTCCAATCTTCCCGAAGATGACTTTATCCAGCATGAAGATCTGCCTTATTGTATAGGAGAGTTTGTTTGGACAGGATTCGATTATCTGGGCGAACCGACTCCCTATTATACAGATTGGCCTAGTCATTCTTCCCTGTTTGGTATTATCGATTTAGCAGGTTTGCCGAAAGATCGCTACTATCTCTATCGCAGTCACTGGAATAAAGAAGAGGAAACACTGCATATTCTTCCTCATTGGAACTGGGCGGGACGTGAAGGAGAGATAACTCCTGTCTTTGTCTATACTAACTATCCTTCAGCTGAATTATTTATCAATGGAAAGAGTCAGGGAAAACGTACCAAAGACCTTTCTGTAACCATCAATAATAGTGCCGACTCTGTTTCAATAATGAACTTGAAGCGTCAGAGTCGTTATCGTCTGATGTGGATGGATACAAAATATGAGCCGGGTACGGTGAAAGTTGTGGCTTATGATGCAAATGGTAAAGCTGTAGCTGAAAAAGAACTTCATACAGCCGGTACTCCCGACCATATTGAATTGGTAGCTGATCGTGATGTTATTAAGGCAGACGGGAAAGATCTCTCTTTTGTGACAGTACGTGTAGTAGACAAAGATGGTAATCTGTGTCCAGATGCCTCCCATGAGATTAGTTTCAAAGTGAAAGGAGCAGGCACTTATCGTGCAGGAGCTAATGGGAATGCAGCTTCTTTGGAATCTTTCCAGCGTCCGAGGATGAAAGTCTTTAGTGGCATGATGACTGCTATTGTGTCTTCAACAGAACAATCGGGAAAAATAACCCTTGAAGCTACGGGTAAGGGCTTAAAAAAGGGAGTCTTGATCATTGAAAGCCGCTAGGAAGCTAAGAAGTAAGAAATATCGTTGTAATATGTGTAATTCCTCTAAGTGTATCGCTATGAAACACTTAGAGGAATTTCTGTTGGCTCAGGCAAGAGTTTAACATCTTGGTGGGCAAAATAAAAGCTGTAAAAGTATGTTCTTTTATTAAATTGTATTACTTTTGCATCGTTTTAGTACTGTATCCGTTTCTCTATGAACCTTGGTTCTTATATGGAGATAAGATAAAAAAGGCTAAATCCTTAAGAGATGCGCTACTGCTTCATAAATGGATTTCATTTGTGGAAGTCAGGGCGCTTTTGTCTTTTAAGTAAGTGATGAAATAAAAACAAGGGGTAATGGGTGATAATGAATGATTTGGACAAAGAACGACAAACAGAGGGAAGTAAGGCATGGTATGCCATACAAACCTTCTATTGTAAAGAAGAGCATTTGGGGAAATATTTGGAGGAAAAAGGGGTAAATTATTTTATTCCGATGCGTTTTGTAGAGTATGAGACACTCGATGGTAAAAAGCATCGGAAGCTGACTCCAGCTGTACACAATCTGCTGTTTATCGAGAAAGAATTTACGGAAAAGGAACTATTAGAGAGGGTAAAGGATTGTACTATACCTTTTCTGCTTGTTCGTGACCGGAGTACACGGCGGTGTTATGAAATTCCAGACCATGAGATGTTGGAATTCCGTGCCGTATGCGATCCTAATTATAAAGGAACTCTTTATGTCGATACAGTTACAGCAGAAGCCCGTCCCGGACAAGCAGTTCGGGTGATCCGTGGCCCGTTTGCCGGACTCGAAGGCAAACTTACGCAATACAAGAAGAGCTATTACGTAGTTGTTACGTTGGCTACTATCGGCGTCATGCTGCACATTCCAAAGTGGTATTGCGAAAAAATCAACTAATCATAACATTACGATCATCTGGTCGACACCTTGTCGTCGGACAACTTATGTCTGGCTTGTAGAACTATTTTTCAAATTCAGAAGATAATCTATTTATTTAATAAAATATTCAGTTTTTGAGTAGAAGGATATATCCTGCTATTCTAATTTTGAGTACTCATAACAAATCAATGAAAGGAATCGTTTTAGCCGGTGGTTCAGGTACCCGTTTGTATCCGATCACAAAAGGAGTGAGCAAACAACTGCTCCCTATCTTTGATAAGCCAATGATTTATTACCCTATTTCAGTGCTGATGTTGGCTGGTATCCGTGAGATTTTAATAATTTCTACTCCTTATGATCTTCCAGGCTTTAAACGCCTTTTGGGAGATGGTTCAGATTATGGTGTGCGTTTCGAATATGCGGAGCAGCCTTCTCCGGATGGATTGGCCCAGGCTTTTATTATCGGAGAAGAATTTATCGGTAACGATTCTGCTTGTTTAGTGCTCGGTGATAATATTTTCTATGGACAAAGTTTCACCCGTATGCTTAAAGAGGCTGTTCGTACTGCAGAAGAAGAAAATAAAGCTACTGTTTTCGGATATTGGGTTGCTGATCCAGAACGATATGGTGTTGCTGAATTTGATAAAGAGGGAAATGTCTTAAGTATAGAAGAAAAACCTGTTCAGCCAAAATCTAATTATGCAGTAGTTGGTCTTTATTTCTATCCTAATAAAGTGGTGGAGGTAGCTAAAAATATCAAACCGTCTTCGCGTGGTGAATTAGAGATTACGACAGTGAATCAGCAATTCCTGAATGATCAGGAACTTAAAGTGCAGCTACTGGGGCGTGGATTCGCCTGGCTAGATACGGGAACGCATGATTCTCTTTCAGAAGCCAGTACTTTTATTGAAGTTATAGAAAAACGTCAAGGTTTGAAAGTAGCCTGCTTGGAGGGTATCGCTTTGCGTCATGGATGGATAACTGAAGATAAAATGCGCGAACTGGCCAAGCCTATGTTGAAGAATCAATATGGACAATATTTGCTTAAAGTCGTAGATGAATTAAAAATGAGTTGTTTATAATCTATAATTGCTCTGATAAGTATAATTATATAGATGCAAACTTCAGTTTTAATGATTAACCTGTATATGGCAAAAGAGAAAATGTATGTGATTGGTTGTACGTCATTGATCATGCTCGTGCTATTGATGTGATTTTTCATAATGGGGGGAGATAGCCAAAACTTATACCATACACTAGATTAGTACCAAATAATAATGACAGAATATTCTAGTAATAATAAGCGAATAGTTAAAAATACATTATTGCTATATATCCGTATGATGTTTACAATGGCAGTGGCGTTGTTTACAAGTCGTGTAGTGTTAAATGCTCTTGGAATTAGCGATTTTGGTATTTACAATGTTGTTGGTGGGTTTATAGCAATGTTTACTGTACTAAGTGGTAGCTTTTCTAATGCAATTACGCGTTTTATAACTTTTGAGTTAGGTAAGAAAGATTCTCAAAGGTTAAATGCTGTCTTTTGTACAGGTGTAAATATTCAGTTGATAATGTCTGTGGTAATTGTTATTGCGGCAGAAATTATAGGTCTGTGGTTTTTGAATTATCACATGAGTATTCCTGATGACAGATTGAATGCTGCTCATTGGGTATTACAATGTGCTATTGGTGCATTTGTTCTAAATTTGATAAGTGTTCCGTTTAATGCTGAAATTATAGCTCACGAAGAAATGGGGGCTTATGCTGTGATTAGTATTGTTAATGCAGTTCTACAGTTAATTATTGCATATATGCTGTACTTGTCGCCATTAGACAAGTTGAAAACATATTCGGTATTATATTTGGTTGTTGCATTTATTATTCGTACAATATATGGTATTTATTGCAGGCGTAAGTTTGAAGAATGTACCTATCATTTACTTCTTGATAAAGACTTGTTTTCCGAAATGGGTAAATTTGCTGGTTGGAACTTTCTAGGTTCATCAGCTTTTATGCTGAACACACAAGGCGTAAATATGCTGATGAATATTTATTTCGGTGTGGCAGCAAACGCAGCTCGTGGTATTGCCGTACAAGTTGATTCGGCAGTAAAATCTTTCGCCAATAGTTTTACTACAGCAATTAATCCTCAGATAACGAAATCTTATTCTGCAGGAGAATTGGATTATATGTATCAATTGGTTTGTCGTGGAGCAAAGTTTAGTGCTTTTCTATTTCTGTTTATTGCGGTGCCTATTGTGCTTGAAACACCGACAATACTGAAAATTTGGCTTAAAACTGTTCCAGAATATACGATTGTGTTTGTAAGGCTGATAGTGTTTTCTTCATTTGTAGATTCTCTATTAGGAAATTCATTTTGGACTGCTATTATGGCGACTGGTAAGATAAAAGGCTATCAGATAGTCATAGCAATTGTCGGAGTTATGGTTTTTCCTTTTTCATGGTTATGTTTTGAATTTGGTTGTGGTCCTGAATCTACTTATATTGTATACATAATTATTTATTGTATAGCATTGCTGGTTCGTTTGTATTTTATGAAAGTACTATTATATATGCCATTGAGTTATTTCTTTAGAGATGTATTGGGACGTGTAGCTGGCGTTATGTTATTAACATTTATAATCCCATTACCATTACTTTTGGTTTTAGACGGTGGTTGGATTAGATTATCTGTTGTTTGTTTGTGCAGTTTGCTTGTAACATCTGCTGTTGTTTATACAATAGGTCTCACACAGAGTGAGAAAGTTACTGTTACGTCCAAGTTAAAGAAAATCGTACAGAGGTTTTCATAAGAATGTAATTTTTGCAAAAGTCTTAAAGCGGAATATATGAATTTAAATGTAAAAAGTGGCATTTTATGAATAATCAAAGATTAAAAATTTTATTATTGGGTGGAACTGGGGCGATGGGAATACATCTTTCGAAGATATTGAATAATCAAGGGGAGGATGTGTATGTGACTACACGTAGAGAACGTAAAGGTGTAGGAATTACTTATATACAGGGTAATGCACATGAAACCGCTTTCTTAAGTGATATTTTACGAAAGTATCATTTTGATGTACTTATTGATTTTATGATTTATAATACATCAGAGTTTGCAGATAGAGTGGATTTGCTGTTATCTTCCGTAGGACAATACATTTTTCTGTCGAGTTCCAGAGTTTATGCCGATTCGGAAACTCCTATAACGGAAAATTCTCCGCGTCTTTTAGATGTATATAAAGATGAAGAATATCTCAAAACAGATGAATATGCTCTTAGTAAGGCGCGGCAAGAAGATATTCTTCACAGATCCGGAAAAAATAATTGGACAGTTATTCGCCCGTATATTACATATAGTGAAATTCGTTTGCAATTAGGTGTGTTAGAAAAAGAATTATGGCTTTATCGTGCTTTGAATGGACGAACGATCGTTTTTTCAAAGGACATCGCAGAAAAAAGTACTACGCTTACATATGGGTATGATGTAGCATTGGGAATAGCATCAATAATCGGTAAAGAAACAGCTTTTGGGGAGGCATTTCATATAACATCGGATGAAAGTTATACATGGAAGGAAATATTGGAAATCTATCTTGATACTATAGAAAAGAAAACTGGGATGCGTCCAAAAGTGCTGTTACTTGATAAAAGTCCACATTTGGAATGGATAGGTGCGAAATGGCAGGTTATATTGGATAGATATTATAACAGGCGGTTTGATAATAGTAAGATACAGCAGTATATAGATACATCCCAATTTGTACGAACCGAAAGTGGACTAATATCTTGTCTTGAATCTTTTCTTTGTCATCCTCAATTTAAAAAAATGGGATGGGGTATACAGGGTACATATGACAGAATAACTGGAGAGTGGGCTCCATTTAGTGAGATCTCTATAATAAAAGATTGTATAAGTTATTTGCTTCATAGAACTGTAGTGCCCCCAAAAAGTAAATTGTCAATATAAATATCAGATAAATATGAAAGAGTATTATTCAGCAGAGCGTAATGTACAGATTGTTATAGCTTTGCTTAAAGCCTATAATATAAAGAAAATAGTTGCAAGTCCAGGTACTACTAATATACCTTTTGTATGTAGTGCTCAAAATGACTCTTATTTTGAAATGTATTCATGTGTTGATGAACGTTCGGCAGCATATATGGCCTGTGGACTTTCGGCAGAATCTGGTGAGCCTGTCGTATTAACATGTACAGGCGCTACCGCATCTCGCAACTATTTTTCAGGTTTGACAGAGGCTTTTTATCGCAGACTTCCGATTTTAGCATTGACTTCAACACGTCCATTGTCATATATTGGTAACCATTTAGCCCAAGTTATTGATCGTACGGCAGTTCCAAATGATATTGTAAAAATTAGTGTGTTTGCCCCTCTTGTAAAAGACAGTAATGATGAATGGGATTGCCAATTGAAGGTCAACAGAGCGTTGATTGCATTAAAGAAAGATGGGGGGGGGCCTGTACATATTGATTTGGAAACAAACAGTAGCTTTGATTTTTCTGTGCAAGAAATAAAAGATGTTCATGCTATACAGTATATTACGATACGTGATACTTTTCCAATATTACCGAAAGGACGTATTGCTATTTTTGTCGGTTCGCATACAACCTTTACACAAGAACTTACTGTAGCAATAGATATTTTCTGTGAAAACAATAATGGTGTTGTTTATTGTGATCAAACAAGCAATTATCGTGGAAAGTATAGGATTATGTCTTCTTTGTTGGGATGCCAAGATAAATACAAGAGCGTTGCTTGCCATATGGATCTACTCATTTATATCGGTGATATATGTGGTGCTTATGAATCAGTGCTGCTTATGCCTAAGGCAAAGACTGTTTGGCGTGTAAGCGAAGATGGTATTATTCGCGATCCTTCACATAGTTTATCGAAGATGTTTTATATGCAGGAGGTTGACTTCTTTAATCATTATATTGAAGCGCAGACGAATGAAAAGAACTTATCCTTTTATAATGAATGTAAGCAAGATTACGATCATCTTTATTCACTGATATCGAAGAAAATACCATTTTCGAATATTTGGTTAGCATATGAGTTGTCTCCACGTATTCCGGAAGGTAGTGTGATGCATTATGCTATTTTAAACTCATTACGTGCATGGAGTTTCTTTGAAACGCCTAATACTGTGAGGGGATATAGTAATGTAGGGGGATTTGGTATTGATGGTAATATTTCTGCGTTGATAGGTGCTTCATTGTATAATAAGGATAGATTGTATTTCGGTATAATAGGTGACTTGGCATTTTTCTATGACATGAATACATTAGGCAATAGACATGTAGGGAAAAATGTCAGAATATTACTTGTAAATAATGGCAAAGGTATGGAATTTCGTAACTATACACATCCAGCCTCACGTTTTAGCGATGTACTTGTGGACCAGTATATGGATGGTGCTGGGCATTTTGGACAGAAGTCAATATCGTTGGTACGTCATTACGCTGAAGATTTAGGATATGAATATCTAACAGCTTCCTGTAAAGTAAGTTTTAGTAAAAATGTAGAACGTTTTCTTATTCCTGAGATTACAGATAAACCTATGATTTTTGAGGTTTTTACAGAACAAGTTGATGAGAATGAGGCTTTGTATACAATACGTAATTTAGAAAAGTCTACAGATAAGATTATGGAAAGTATAGCAAAGAAATTAATTGTCAATGTAGCAGGGGAAGAGGGATTTGAAAAAGTGAAAAAAATAATTAGAGGTAGATAATAATGAAAATTGGTATATTGACATTTTATCGTGTAGCTAATTTTGGAGCTAATTTGCAGGCGTTATCTACTTATAGTTACCTATGTAAACATGGACACGAGGTAGTATTTCTTGAATATGTATCTTTTCAAACAGTATGGTTAAGATTAGTCTCATATTACAAGAACTTTATAAAGCCAAAACGTAGCTATTTGCAGTTGGCAGAACATTTTAAGTTTATTGATAATAATATGAAAGAGCAAATACCACATTTGCTAACTGCTGACCGAGTAAGGAATGCTATAAAAAAACATGGAATTGATGCTGTGATAATAGGTTCTGATGCAGTTGTACAGAATTGGCCGTTATTTTCAACATTAAAGTTAGGTAAACGGCGTCCATATTGGATTGAGCCATTGCCTTCAGAACGTCGTTACCCCAATCCTTTTTGGGGGTATGGTTTTTCTGATATCATACCTACGGCTATGATGTCTGTGTCATCACAGAATAGTAAATATCAGAAATTTAGTAGGTATATGCTTAAGCGCATGGGCAAAAGTTTGAAAAGACTGAAATATATTTCGGTGCGTGATGCTTGGACCAAGGACATGATGCTTGCTGCAGGACCTGAACTTTCAATTGACATCACTCCAGATCCTGTTTTTGCTCTTAATCAAAATGTAGGAGAAAAGATACCTTTGGAAGAGGATATTCGTAATCGTTTTGTTCTTCCCGATAAATATGTATTGATAGGGATGCGAACTCAGATCTTGTCTATACCTTTTCTTGAAGCTCTAAATGACGCTATGCGGATAGAAGGTAAAGAGTGTGTTGCTTTCCCTATAGATGGAGCAATGGCATTCAGTCATCCATTTAAACACTCAATATCTATACCACTTTCTCCACTTGATTGGTATGCTTTGATTAAATATTCAGCAGGATATGTAGGAAGCAATATGCACCCTATCGTATCTAGTTTGGCGAATGGTGTTCCTTGTTATAGTTTAGATAATTGGGGAAGTACAAATTTCTGGGGAAAAAAGGAAAATAATGCTAGTAGCAAAGTTTTTGATATTTTGAAACAATACGGGTTGGAGAATAATTGGGCTCAAATAGAAAATAATGTATGTAATGTTACTGTTAATGAAATAGTTAAGAGATTAAAAGAATATCCAATTGAACAGGTTATTACAATTTCAAAGGTAAGATATGCAAAATATGAAAAAATGATGCAGGATATTATTGAATCTCTGTTTGGCAGATAAGTATATTCAAAATCTTTTGAATATTAAGAATGAAAAGTTACAATACTCTTAGAATCATAAAGAAAGCTATTACTATATATATGCTATTTTGCATAGTTATAGAATGCATAGCTTTTCCTGCTCTTGAAAATCTGTTTGGTTGTGTGGTACTACTATATGGGTGGCTATTTATAAGTCGGACAGTATTGAAAGTAGATTTTTTATATCATTATTTTATACCCTTTGTTGCGATTTTCTTTTATGGAATTTGCTTTTTTGCTTTACCATTAGGCGTAACATTGATAGAAGGTAAACCTATAACTTTCCGTTTTAATGTACCCTATATTACGTTTTTCAATTTAATGCTGAATGTGACAACTATTGTATTGGCGTTTCATACTTGTCGACGGATATATAAAGAAGGGTGGCTTTTAGGTATATGGAAAAAACTTGGATATTTTAAAGTTCCTACAGAAGCTCAAATATGGGCTATGGCCGGTGCGGGCATTTTTGCCTTACTATACAATATAACTATTCAAGGGACTGATATGATGGACGCAGAGAATAAAGGTGCTTGGGGACAAATTATGAATCAAATGACTAAGTTTGCAATACTTCCAATCGCTATGCTTTTTCCCAAATATTATGGTCGGAAGAATACCGCGATTCCTCGTACTTCATTGATTGTCTACTTTTCTTTTATCATTTTTTTAGCAATTGTTACTACTAAAAGAACATTGATGTTTACCGGCATAGTCTCATGGGGGCTTATGGCTTTCTTGGTCGTTTTACTTGAAAACAAAAAATTATTTAAGACAAAAACAAATATTCTGATAATTATTGGATTATATTTGGTGACAGGGCCTGTTGCAGACTTGGCTACGGCTATGATATTGAATAGGCAATCAGCTTATTCAAGCAAAGCAGGGGAAACATTTACCAATATTTGGAAGTTGTATTCAGATAAAGAGAAATTGCATAATGCTTATAACATGGCATCTTTGTCTAATTCTGATAATGGAGGAGATAATTTCTATGCTTGGAGTGAATATTATGTAGATAATATTTTATTGGACAGAATATGTAATCTTCGTACTCAAGACTTGACATTGGATTATGCCACTAAATTAGGGTATGACAATTCAAAGATGCACAGATATGCTGAAAATTTCCTCATGTTTCAAATACCTACGCCTATTTTGGATATTTTCGGGTATACAACTAATAAATTTGATAGCAACTACACACCTGGTGATTTACTCTCTACAGAAGGGCTTGGTCTCAAGAATATGTATAAAGGGTTTCGTGTCGCAGGCGATTCAGGTATAGGGCTTTATTGGATGGGATATTCTTATTATATTTTCGCGTTCTTTATATACGTTTTAGTTTTCTACTTTTTTTCTTCATTGGTTTCTACGAAGTTACAATTTATTATTCCTATTCCCATTATAATAGCTTTGTTGAAATATATGACCTATTTTAATAATTCTACAGGCATCTTTAAAAGTTTGAATCTCATACTTAGAAATGGAATGCAGGATATTTTATTGTATGTAATATTGTTTGGTGTAATTCGTTTAATAATTAGACAAAAATAAGTTGTGATAAATGCATTGTAAAATGAAATATGGAATAATACAACCAACATATGCTCTTACAAATAATAGTGGTGTAATGGTACAATGTAAAATGTGGGCAGAGGGATTAAGAAAATTGGGGCATGAGGTCTTGTTAATAAACTTCTGGGATAAAAATGAATGGAAAAGTTTTGATGCGATTATTGTAGTCAGTTTTTCATTGGGATTAAGGATCTTGATTAAGGACTTGTTTAAAAATAACGCCAACTTGGTTATGGCTCCTATTATTGACCCTAGCATACCAGCTTGGCGTTATAAGTTTTATTGTAAGTGGTGGGGAAATCAGAAATATTTAGGATTGACATCTCGTTTTCATGACTTATGGTTGTCTAAAGACTGGTTTAAACTTTGGTTAGTTCGTTCTGAAGAAGAACGTCACTATACTAATTACTGTTTAGAACGTTCACAAAAGATAATTAAAAAAGTTCCATTACATTTTCGTATTCCGCCTATAGAAGAGATGCCGCTTAAAGAAAATTTCTGTTTTCATGCTAGTCGATTGGCTTCAACTAATAAAAATGTTCCTCGTCTTATTGAAGCTGCAAAGAAGTATGGTTTTAATTTGAAATTAGCAGGTTATCTTCACGGAGTATTAGAAAAGAATTGGCTTGAAACTTTAATAGGTGATGCAGAAAATATAGAATATGTTGGTGAAGTATCTGAGAAGGAGTTATGGAATTTATATAAGCATGCTAAAGTTTTTGCTTTGCCGTCACTTCAAGAGGGGGTTGGAATGGTAGCATTAGAAGCAGCAGCATATGGATGTGAAATAGTATTAACTAACTATGGTGCCCCTAAAGAATATTATGGGGGGCGGGCAATATTGGTGAATCCTATGAATGTTGATGAAATAGGTGAAGCTATAATGACTGCAATGAATAGAGGTTATGCTCAACCAGAACTGATGTACTATATGAATGAAAACTATAGTGAAAAGGCCTGCTGTCAATTGCTTGATAAATATATTCAGGAGGCTATATCTTTAAAATAGTCGGAATATACGTCTTATGTGAAGTTTTATGTTAGTTGTAATTTTATTCCAATAAGAATGAACAAACCTTCTATTTCAATAATTGTTCCCTGTTATAATGTTGAAGAATTCCTTAATGAAACCATTGAATGTATTCTAAATCAAACTTACCAGGATTGGGAACTACTACTGGTAAACGATGGTTCTAAAGACTTTACTCCGCAAATATGCGATGAATATGCAAACAAAGATAAACGAATTAAAGTAATTCATAAAGAGAATGGCGGACTTGTGTCAGCACGCAATGCTGGATATGATGCAGCAATAGGTGATTGGCATATGTATTTAGATGGTGATGACTGGATAGACATAAATACTTGTGAGAAATTGATGTTCTATCTTTCTAGGCATACGGATGTGGATATAGTATTTTGGAAATGTATTCAGGAGTTAGGTGATATCTCCATTAAAGGAAAATGGGAATGGATATGTTCGGAGCAAGAGCATATTTACATAGATGATGAGTGCCATGATTTAGCCAGACATACTCTTATCTACAAAAGTGGTATTGCAACAGCTTACTGTAAACTGATACGAGCAGATTATGCGAAAAGGAATGGGATAAGACATAATGATCGTCTGAAACAAGGAGCCGAAGGACTAGAGTTCTCTTTACGTTCATTTTATCATGCAAAGAAAGTTCTTTTTGTTAATGAATATTTTAATCATTATAGATATAATCCTAACTCAATATCTAAGAAGGTTGATGAAAAAAATACTGGATATTTGGTAGATTGCTTTCATGTAATTCAGGAAAATATTGAAACATTTCCAGACAAAAAAGTATTTATCGAACCGTTATACCAAAGAGTGGCTTATGTGGTTATAGCTATAGCAATGAGTACTTACTTCCATCCTGATAATAAGGATTCTGTGTTTAAGAAGATAAACAAGTTTGCAAAGGTTATTAAAGAGAACGATTTATTCTCGACATCTATTGCTAAATGCACTACTACAGGAATGGATAAACAACGTAAATTGACACTAACTTTTATTAGACTACATATATATATTATGCTTCCATTTATTGGCTGGTTAAAACAATATTGTCTAAAAAAAGGAAAATATAATTATTGATATATCAGTATGACTAATAAAAAACTAGCTCTTGTCACTTGCTATTTTCAACCCAATTATGGGAGTCAGTTGCAGGCATATGCTACCCAGTTACTATTTGATAAGATGAAAGTAGAAAATGTAACAATCTGCATAGATGGGTTGCAAAGTGAGATTAATAAAGCGAAATATCGTTATTTCTTGAGCAGAATATGGGATATTAATACAGTAAAAGATAAGTGGGCAACGGTGAAAAAAATGACAGCTATCTATACTAAGGGGAAGGAATATCGGGATAGCATGGCTTTACGTAAAGAAATGTTCAAGAGCTTCAGCCAAACTAAGTTCCATATTTCTGAGGTTTACAACTCGAAGCAAGAGCTTGCCAATGCTGCGCACGAATATGCGGCTTTTATAGTAGGCAGTGACCAGTTGTGGTTACCTTCAAATATTGAGGCTAATTACTATACGTTGAATTTTGTTCCTGACAATGTGCCTAAGATAGCTTTAGCTACTAGTTTTGGTATAGCAAGACTTCCTAAACGACAGGCGCAGAAAGCTGCGAAATTTCTGAAGCGGCTGGATTTTTGCTCCGTACGTGAATTAAGCGGACAGAAAATAGTGAAAGAACTTACGGGAAGAGAAATCCCTGTGGTTTGTGATCCGACTATCCTTTTCGCCGCCGAAGAATGGGATGGTATCACAAAGAAGGAACATTTTGTTAAGGAGCCCTATCTGTTTTGTTATTTTCTCGGCAACAATCCAGAGCAGCGGGATTTTGTGAAACGTTTCAAGGAGAAAACTGGTTATAAGATTGTGCAGCTACAGCATTGCGATGAGTATATAAAAAGCGATGTAGGATTTCCAGATTATACTCCCTATAATGTCGGTCCTGCAGAGTTCGTGCAGTTGATTCGGGATGCGGAGTATGTGTTTACAGATTCGTTTCATTCGTCTGTATTTTCTTTGTTGTATGGGAAACGGTTCTTTACTTTCAGGCGGTATAATAATGATGGCATTGTTTCTACAAATGGTCGTTTGTACTCATTGCTTTCGTTGGTAGGATTAGAGGAAAGACTTTTAAAAGCGGATGAAGACGTGGAGAAGTGTATGTTAATGCAGATTGATTATATAAAGATACATAGAAAATTAGAAACATTAAGAGAATTCACCAAACAATATATAAAAGAGGCTTTGTTCCAATCGGGTATAAATTATGATAACTATTAAAGATAAGTGCTCGTGTTGTGGCTGTTCAGCCTGTGCGTCTGTATGTCCGAAGCATTGCATAACCATGTGTGAAGACGATGAAGGTTTTCTTTATCCGGCTGCAGATGAGAATACATGTATAGAGTGTGGATTATGTGAGGTCGTTTGCCCTGTGATTCATGTACAACCAGATGTTGAGAAGGAACAAAGGGCATACTTGGTACAGCATAAAAATGAGCAGGTATTACGTGAAAGTACTTCTGGCGGTGCATTTACGGCTATTGCTAGATGGGTGCTTGATAGAGGAGGTGTTGTTTGTGGTGCAGGTTTCAGCACTGATTTTGAGGTGGTGCATCAGTGGGCTAATTGTTATGAAGATTTGAGAATGTTTCGTAATAGCAAATATGTACAGAGCAGAATAGGTAACACATACAAGGAAGCGAAACAGTTTCTTATGGAAGGAAAGTGTGTTTTATTCAGTGGTACTCCTTGCCAGTTGGAGGGATTGTTTTCTTTTTTGAGAAAGCCATATGAGAATTTGGTTACGGTAGACGTAGTCTGTCATGCTTGTCCATCTCCATTAGTTTATCGAAAATATTTGGAAGCACAAAAAAAGAAAATAGGATCTGAATTTACGAATATATTGTTTAGAGATAAATATTATGGATATAAATATTCAACTATGTCTATTATTGGATGTAATGATTCTATAGAGTATCATGAGGGAATTGATACAGATATTATGATGCGTGCTTTTTTTGCTAACATGAGTGTTCGTCCTAGTTGTTATCAATGTGCATTTAAAAAACGTTATCGTAATACAGATTTTACAATATGGGATTGTTTCGATGTTGACAAGTTCAGTAAGGAATTGGATAATGACAAAGGGGTAACTCGTATCTTAGCTCATTCAGATTTAGCCAATATTATATTGAAAGAATCCAGTTCTCAGTTGAAAGTACTGGAAATAAATTCAAACAAGGCTGTAGAAGGAGTGAAAGAAATGTTTCATTCCGTTAGCATGAATCCTAAACGTGAAGCCTTTTTTGTCGATTTAAATCTGCTGGATGCAGAAGTTTGTTTCCATAAATATTTTCCTGTAACCTTACGACATCGTTTGGAAAAGCAAGCTCGCCTGTGGACTGCTCGCTTGGGATTGTATAAATATATAAAAAAAATATTCAAAGCGATTAATGGGAATCGGGAAATTAAAAGATAGCTACAGCAAAGACTTGGAGAATAAAAATACAATTTTATGAATATATTATTTATCGGGGGAGCAGGTTTTATAGGATCTAGTTTGGTGAAGCGTTTTATTTCTGATGAAAAGCATTCAGTATTTATTTTGGAACCAGAGTTTGCTGATATATCAAGACTTAAAGATTATAATTTGACAGTCTTTAGAAGTTCTTTGAGCAATATAAATGAAGTGAAGAATATTCTTTTGACCAATAAGATAGAAGTGGTGGTGCATTTAGTGTCAACATTGATTCCCGGCAGTACCTATGATGACTATATCGGTGAATTTAAGAATGTTATATTTCCTTCTATTAAACTGATGGAATTCTGTGCTAATGAAGACATTAAGTTTGTCTATTTTTCCTCGGGAGGGACAATTTATGGTAACAGAACAACATTTCAACCATTTGTAGAAACAGATAGCATGGAACCAATATCCTATTATGGATGGTCAAAGCAAATGATGGAAAATAGTATTTTGTTTAAGAATAGAACTCAGAAGCTAAAATTTCTCATTGTGAGACCTTCCAATCCTTATGGTCATGGGCAAAATCTGTATGGAAAACAAGGATTAGTAGCAGTGGCTATAGGTAAAATTATAGAAAATAAACCTGTAGAAGTGTGGGGAGATGGTTCTGCCATTCGTGACTATATCTATATAGAAGATCTCGCTAATATCTTTTATCAACTGATAAATAAGGATGTTTGTAATGAAACAATCAATTTGGGAAGTGGGAGAGGGTTTTCTGTGAATGATGTACTTGCTTTTTTGAAAATCATTTCAAAGGCAGATTTTAAAATTGAGTATAAAAATGCGCGTCCTGTAGATGTTTCCAATATGGTTCTTGATATAGAAAAAATGAAACAGTTTGTAGATGTGACTTTGACGCCAATGTTGGATGGTATTTCTTCATTCTATCATGAATCAATAAAGATATAATACTATGTTAAGGATAGCTGTAATAGCCGGTGTATTGCACTCGGGCGGTAAACGTAATCTAATAATGGAATACTATCGTCATATAGATCGTACAAAAGTGCAATATGATTTTATCTGCGATTCAGATTCAAATGGTATTCCCGAAGAAGAAATCAAAGCTTTGGGTGGGAGAGTATATAAGGTGGCACCATATAAGAATCTTATTACACATTTGAAGGATACATATAAGATTCTGAAGGAGAATAAGTATGAAGTGATGCATGCTTTTGATAATACGCTCAATATATTTCCTATGTTTTTGGGTAGAATAGCCGGAGTTAAAGTGAGGATATCCGAAAGTATATCGAAAGGTGATAAAAATGAAAAGAAAACACTCATAAAGTATGCCTTACGTCCTTTTTCTCATTGGTTTGCAAATTGTTATATGGCTAATTCTATAGATTGTGGCATTTGGCAATTTGGTAAGAAGACTTATGATAAAGGAGAGGTAAGTATATTTAAGACAGTGATTAATGCAGATACTAATGCTTTTGATGACAAACTTAGAGAAAGTACCCGAAAGAAGTTTGGCTGGGAAAATAAAGTGATATATGGGTTTATTGGTAGATATGTTCCACAGAAAAATCCATTATTCCTAATAGATATTTTCAATGAAATTACAAAAAAACAGGAAAATGCAACTCTGGTAATGATCGGATTTGGAGAGTTGGAGAATGAAATGCATGATCGGATTCAGAGTTATGGGATTACTGACAGAGTTATGAATTTAGGGCGCAGGGATGATATAAACCAGTTTTATAATGCTTTTGATACTTTCTTATTGCCCAGTTTATATGAAGGAATGCCTGTTGTAGGGATAGAGGCACAATGTGCAGGACTTCCTATTTTTTTTTCTAAGAATATCACTGAGGAGACAACGGCATCCGAACTTGCACATTACATTGGATTAGAAGAATCTCCGGTTATATGGGCTGATAAAATAGTTAAAGTGGTTGAAGATTATATGCCTAAACGCAGGAGTTACGCAGCTGAAGTGAAGATAAATGGTTTTGACTCTAAGAGTGAAGCATTAAGAATGCAGAGTTTCTATTTAGCTCAAATAAATTCAGTGGATGGATATGAACGGAATTCCTAAACGTTTACTGTCTAATATGCAGGTGTAAAATCTAAAATATCATTAGTCAATATATAAATGAATAATTTATGCAGGAAGTCCAACGTTTTAATAAAGTCCTAAAATTCATTGTCCTTTTAGGAGATGTTCTTTTATTGAACTTGCTGTTGTGGGGATTTGAACTAATTTTTGGAAACCGGTTCTATTCAGGAGTTTCTTCTTCCCTTTATCAGGGAATGGTGCTGTTGAGTTTATGCTATTTGGTATGTAATATTCAGTCTGGAGTAATTTTGCATCATCCGGTAGTTCGTCCGGAGCAGATCATGATCCGTGTGCTTCGCAACATGGTTCCTTTTGTTTTGTTTTCCATTTGCTTTTTGTCACTTTTTCATTTTGAATTTTTCCGTTCACGGTTATTTGGATTGTATTATGTAGCTTTGCTGGTCATCTTAATTTGCTACCGTCTTGCCTTTCGTTATTTCTTGGAGCTTTATCGTGAAAAAGGGGGAAATGTCCGTATGGTTGTACTCGTCGGCAGTCACGAGAATATGCAGGAACTTTATCATTCAATGACGGACGATCCTACTTCCGGTTATCGTGTGATGGGATATTTTGAAGATTCTCCTTCCGGCTGCTATCCGGAAGAAGTTGCATATTTGGGGCAGCCGAAAGAAGCAGTTGAATATCTGGAACAAAATGCAGGCAAGATAGCACAACTCTATTGCAGTCTCCCTTCCGTGCGAAGTGCGGAGATTGTTCCGCTCATTAATTATTGCGAGAACCACTTGGTACGTTTTTTTAGTGTGCCCAACGTTCGTAACTATTTGAAACGGAGGATGTATTTTGAATTGCTGGGCAATGTTCCCGTGTTATCTATCCGCCGCGAACCATTGGAACTTCGTGAGAATCGTGTTTTAAAACGCATCTTTGATATCATATCCTCATCGGTATTTCTGTGTACTATTTTTCCTTTAGTTTATATAATCGTAGGGATAGCTATCAAACTTAGCTCGCCGGGCCCCATCTTCTTTAAACAAAAACGCAGCGGCGAAGACGGACGTGAGTTCTGGTGCTATAAATTCCGTTCTATGAAGGTGAATGCGCAGTGTGATATTCTTCAGGCTACAGCAAATGATCCTCGTAAAACACGTATTGGCGAGTTTATCCGTAAGACGAGCATTGATGAACTGCCTCAGTTTATCAATGTCCTGAAAGGAGATATGTCCGTTGTCGGTCCTCGTCCTCATATGCTGAAGCATACAGAAGAATACGCACAGGTGATTAATAAATTCATGGTCCGTCATTTTGTGAAACCCGGAATTACCGGTTGGGCACAAGTGACCGGATATCGCGGCGAGACAAAAGAACTTTGGCAGATGGAAGGTCGTGTGAGTCGTGACATATGGTATATTGAACATTGGACATTTATGCTTGACCTGTATATAATCTATAAAACCGTATATAATGCTGTCCACGGAGAAAAGGAAGCGTATTAAGAAATAGAGATGCATGAAAATCTGCAGACAGATGATAGTACATGAATATCTGCAGATTAATGATGCATGAAAGCTTGTTGACAAAATAATCTAAACAACAAAAAATAAAAGAATAGATATCTAATTCATCACAGTTATGAGAATATTGAGTAAATTGATTTTTGTAGTGTTACTGCCTTTTCTGTTCACGGCCTGCCAGTCCTACAAGAAAGTACCTTATTTGCAGGATACAGAAGTAATAAATCAAACAGAGCAGAAAGAAAAACTGTACGATGCAAAGATCATGCCTAAAGATCTGTTGACCATCGTAGTATCCTGTACAAGTCCGGAACTGGCAGCACCTTTTAATCTGACAGTTGCCAGTCCGACGAATTTGTCAGTAGCCAATACCTTGGCTACTACACAACCCGTGTTGCAAACCTATCTGGTAGATAATGAAGGAAAAATCTCTTTCCCTGTGCTGGGAGAACTGAAACTCGGTGGATTGACCAAGAAACAGGCAGAACAAATGATTGTAGATAAGTTAAAACCTTATATGAAAGAGGCGCCTATCGTAACGGTGCGTATGGTCAACTATAAGATTTCGGTGATAGGAGAGGTAACCCGTCCGGGTACTTTTACTATTTCTAATGAGAAAGTAAACTTGCTGGAGGCGCTTGCTATGGCAGGGGATATGACGGTATATGGCTTACGCGATAACGTGAAGCTGATTCGTGAAGATGCTACCGGTAAGCAGGAAATTATTACTCTCGACTTGAATAAGTCGGAAACCATTCTTTCTCCATATTATTGGCTGCAACAGAATGATGTCGTATATGTAACTCCCAACAAAGCAAAAGCCCGTAACTCGGATATCGGTAACAGCACAAGCCTGTGGTTCTCCGCTACCTCCATTCTGGTGTCTTTAGCCAGCTTATTATTTAACATCTTAAAATAACGTTTTGAAATAATGAAAGAAGAATTTGCAAACGAAAGACAACGTGAAGCTGATGACGAGAAGATAGATATTCAGGAAGTGCTTTTCAAATATATCATCCATTGGCCTTGGTTTGTCGGTGCAGTTTTAGTTTGCCTTATCGGTGCATGGATATACTTGCGTATGGCTACTCCTGTCTATAATATATCGGCTACGGTCCTGATCAAAGATGATAAAAAAGGAGGGAATACAGGAGGCATGGCAGGACTGGAAGAACTGGGGTTAAGCGGCTTGATCAGCTCTTCTCAAAACATAGACAATGAGTTGGAAGTCTTGCGTTCGAAGACATTGGTGAAGGAAGTTGTCAATCAGCTGAACCTGTATGTGTCATATACAGACGAAGACGAGTTCCCTTCCAAGAATATGTATAAGACTTCTCCTATTATCGTTAGCCTGACTCCACAAGAAGCAGAGAAGTTGAGCGATCCGATGATTGTTGAAATGTTATTGTATCCGCAAGGCAGTCTGGACGTAGGGGTGACGATTGGTGATAAAGAATACCAGAAACATTTTGAGAAACTTCCTGCTGTCTTTCCGATGGACGAAGGTACCCTGGCATTCTTCCAGTCACCGGACTCACTGATGGCGAATAAAGATACAACGGAAGAGTCTTCAGCTCAGAATGTCCGTCGTATCACGGCAAAAATCAATTCGCCGATGAAGGTGGCTCGGGTATATTGTGAGAATCTGACTATTGAGCCGACCTCTAAAACTACTTCAGTGGCTGTAATATCTCTGAAGAACTCCAGCCTGCAACGCGGACAGGATTTCATCAACCAACTGCTGGAAATGTACAACCGCAATACGAATAACGATAAAAACGAGATTGCCCAGAAGACAGCAGAATTCATTGACGAACGTATTGATATTATCTCGAAGGAGCTTGGAAATACGGAAGCGAATCTGGAGAACTTCAAGCGTAATGCCGGTATAACCGACCTGACCAGTGAGGCTCAAATAGCCTTGACCGGTAATGCGGAATATGAAAAGAAGAGGGTGGAAAACCGGACACAAATCAGTCTGCTGGAGGATTTGCGGAAATATATAAGAGGGAATGAATACGAAGTATTACCAAGTAACGTCGGTTTACAGGATGCTGCATTAGTAGCAACGATTGAACGATATAATGAAATGTTGGTTGAGCGGAAACGTTTATTGCGTACTTCGACAGAAAATAATCCGGCTATTGTAAATTTGGATACGAGTATCCGTGCTATGAAATCGAATGTTCAGGCTACTCTTGATGGTACATTGCAGGGGATGTTGATTACAAAAGCCGATCTTGATCGTGAAGCAAATCGTTTTTCTCGTCGTATTAGTGATGCTCCGGGACAAGAAAGGCAGTTTGTGAGTATTGCCCGTCAACAAGAAATTAAGGCCGGACTATATTTGATGCTTTTGCAGAAGCGTGAAGAAAATGCAATAGCACTGGCAGCTACCGCAAACAATGCGAAGATCATTGATGAAGCTATTGCTGACGACATCCCTGTATCTCCGAAACGGAAAATAATTTATCTGATTGCTTTAGTACTGGGCGTTGGCATCCCCGTAGGCATTATCTACCTGATTGGTCTGACCAAGTTCAAGCTCGAAGGACGGGCAGATGTTGAAAAGCTGACCACCGTTCCTATCGTCGGCGATATTCCGTTGACAGACGAAAAGAACGAGAAGGATGGTTCTATTGCCGTATTTGAGAATCAGAACAATCTGATGAGCGAGACCTTCCGAAATATCCGTACCAATCTTCAGTTTATGCTGCAGAATGACAAGAAAGTAATACTGGTTACTTCTACGGTCAGTGGAGAAGGAAAATCGTTTATTTCAGCGAATCTGGCGATCAGTCTTTCTCTCTTAGGGAAGAAAGTAGTCATTGTGGGACTTGATATTCGTAAACCGGGACTGAATAAGGTCTTCCGCCTTTCGACGAAGGAGAAAGGTATTACTTTATACCTGGCAAATCCGGATACAGACCTGATGAGTCTGGTACAGCCTTCAGATGTCAATAAGAATCTGTCCATCCTTCCGGGTGGAACGGTTCCTCCTAATCCGACGGAATTGCTGGCTCGTGACGGACTGGACAAAGCCATTGAAATACTGAAGAAGAATTTTGACTATGTGATCTTGGATACTGCACCTGTAGGTATGGTTACCGATACCTTACTGATCGGACGTGTAGCAGATTTGTCTGTCTACGTTTGCCGTGCCGACTATACTCACAAGGTAGAGTACACGCTGATCAACGAACTTGCCGAAGAAAAGAAACTGCCTAATATCTGTACCGTTATCAACGGCGTAGACTTGAAACGCAGAAAGTATGGCTATTATTATGGCTACGGTAAGTATGGCAAATACTATGGATATGGTAAACGCTATGGCTACGGTTATGGCTACGGTCAGGAAAATAATAAATCATAGAAATACTGATAAATCATAGGAACACTTGTCAATCATATCAGCATGATAAGCCGTATTTGATTGACAAGCTACAGGAGTACCATAAAATCGTACTGCCCTATACAAAGAAGAAAAGCGAGTGTCTGCACAACCAGATACTCGCTTTTTTTGTTATATTTGTATTATCCCTTAAAAAAACTGATAATTATGGAACACAGCAGACTTACTATTTGGAGCCTTTTTTTTCTGGTAGCTTCATGCGGAAGTGTATTTGCTCAGAGAAAACCAGTTCTTCCTCCTCCCGTAGACTCCCTGATAACGGTAGGCTATGCCACCGGAAGTATGAAAACGATCTCCGGATCGGTGGAGAAAATCACGGAGACACAGATGAATAAAGACCAGATCACGAACCCGCTGGAGGCTATTCGCGGACGGGTTCCGGGATTGACCATTCAGCGTGGAACCAATGGCCCTGCAGCTCTCGACGCAGTCCGCCTGCGTGGTACCACTTCATTGACCAGCGGGAACGACCCGTTAATTATCGTCGATGGAGTATTCGGAGATTTGAGCATGCTTGCCTCCATTTACCCTACGGATATCGAGAGTTTTACCATCCTCAAGGATGCTTCCGAAACATCACAGTACGGATCGCGGGGGGCCTCCGGTGTCATCGAAATCACTACGAAGAAAGGGATGAGCGGTAAGACGCAAGTGAGCTACAACGGTATCTTCGGAATATCCACCGTCTACAAGAACCTGAATATGCTGTCGGCAAATGACTTCCGGAGAGTCGCTTCCGAACGGGGCATCTCTATTCTCGACAAAGGCAACAGTACCAACTTCCAGAAAGAAATTGAGCAAACAGGATTGCAGCAGAACCATCACATCGCCTTCTATGGCGGTTCCAATGAATCCAGCTACCGTGTATCCCTCGGTTTCATGGATCGTCAGGGAGTCATTCTGAATGAAGACATGAAGAACTTCACTTCCAATATGAACATGACTCAAAAGATGTTTGACGGTTTTCTGAACTGCGAACTGGGTATGTTCGGCTCTATCCAGAAGAACCACAATCTGGTAGACCTTCAGAAAACGTTCTATTCTGCCGCTACTTTCAATCCCACCTATCCCAACCACAAAGACCCTGTGACCGGTTCGTGGGACGGAATCACCACCGCCAGCCAGATTACCAATCCGCTGGCATGGATGGAAGTGCAGGATCATGACGCCACTTCCCATATCAGCACCCATGCCCGTCTGACCTTTAACTTGATGGACGAACTCAAGTTGGTACTCTTCGGTGCCTATACCTATAATATAGTCGAAAATTCACAGTACCTGCCCACTTCCGTCTGGGCGCATGGACAAGCATATAAAGGCACAAAAAAGATGGAGTCTCTCTTGGGCAACATGATGCTGACCTACAAGAAAGGCTGGAAGAAACATTTCTTCGACGCCCTCGCACTGGCGGAACTTCAGAAGGAGACTTATACAGGATTCTATACCACAGTCACTAACTTCAACACGGATAAATTCGGCTACAACAACCTGCAAGCCGGTGCTCTCCGTCTTTGGGAAGGCACCAACTCATATTACGAACAGCCGCATCTGGCTTCCTTCATGGGACGCTTCAACTACACCTATGCCGACCGTTACAGCCTGACAGTGAACGCCCGTACCGACGCCTCCTCCAAATTCGGCGCCAACCACAAATGGGGCTTCTTTCCGTCAGTTTCCGCCGCTTGGGTGATCAGTGAAGAAAAGTTCATGAAGCGTCTTCCCATCATTGATAATCTGAAATTCCGTATAGGTTACGGTCTGGCAGGAAATCAAAGCGGAATCGACTCATACACTACGCTGAGTCTTGTTAAACCGAACGGTGTGATTCCTGTAGGAAATTCGGCAGCCGTATCCTTAGGCGACCTGCGCAACACAAACCCCGATCTGAAATGGGAAGTGAAACATACCTTCAATACAGGTATCGACCTGGCTATGTTCGGCAACCGCCTGCTGCTCTCCGCCAATTATTACAACTCCAAGACGACGGACATGCTTTACCTCTACAACGTCAGTGTCCCGCCTTTCACCTACAATACGCTGCTGGCTAATATCGGCTCCATGCGCAACAGCGGTCTGGAAATAGCCATCGGTATCACTCCGCTGAAAACGCAGGACATGGAACTGAACATTAATGCCAACATCACCTTCCAGCAAAACAAACTGCTCTCTCTGAGCGGTATGTACAACGGAGAAATGATTTCCGCTCCCCAGTATAAGAGCCTCGCCAGCCTCGACGGAGCCGGATTTCATGGCGGCTACAATCATATCGTCTACCAAGTGGTGGGACAGCCGCTAGGTGTCTTCTACCTGCCTCATTCCAATGGACTCGTTTCCGACGGAAACGGCGGCTACACCTATGATATTGCCGATCTGAATGGCGGTGGTGTCAGTCTGGAAGATGGCGAAGACCGCTATGTAGCGGGACAGGCCGTGCCCAAGACAATTCTCGGATCGAACATCAGTTTCCGTTATAAGCGCTTCGACCTTTCAGTACAGATTAATGGCGCTTTCGGACATAAAATATACAACGGAACCTCCCTGACCTATATGAACATGAATATATTCCCCGATTACAACGTGATGGAGGAGGCTCCGCAACGGAATATCAAAGACCAGACTGCTACCGACTATTGGTTGGAGAACGGGGCGTATGTAAACTTCGACTACGTGACACTCGGCTGGAACGTGCCGATAGAGAAAGTGCAGAAACTGAAGAAATACGTCCGCTCGCTGCGACTGGCGTTTACGGTCAACAACCTGGCGACGATTTCCGGCTATTCGGGTCTTTCGCCCATGATCAACAGCTCAACGGTCAATTCCACTTTGGGGCTGGATGATAAACGGGGATATCCATTGGCGAGAACCTATATGCTGGGATTGAGTATTAATTTCTAACGACGTCAGAACAACGTACAAACTTTTAACGGAGGAGTAAATCATGAAAAAATATATAAGAAATACAGCTATCGCACTGATGACGGCAACGGCTTTGTTCTCGTGCGACAAGTTTCTGGAAGAGAGTCCCAAAGACAAACTGCCGGAAGATGAAGTCTACAATAACCTCTCGGATTTATATCTGAATGCCGTGGCCTCTCTTTATACTTACATCGGTGGTTATAGCGACAGTCAGGGATTGCAGGGAACGGGTAGGGGAGTTTATGACCTGAACACCTTCACCACCGACGAAGCCATCATCCCCACCCGTGGCGGCGACTGGTACGACGGCGGATTCTGGCAAGGATTGTTCCTGCACCAATGGGGAATTGAAAACGACGCCATCCAAGCCACTTGGGAATATCTTTATAAAGTAGTCATGCTGTCCAACAAATCGCTGGAACGGATCGACCAGTTCTCCGAAACTCACACTGATGCCGAACTTCCCGCCTATCGTGCCGAAGTACGGGCGATGCGCGCGATGTATTACTATTACCTGATGGATCTGTTCGGACGTGTCCCGCTGATACTCACCTCATCTCCATCCATGAAGGACGTCGTACAGAGCGAACGGAAAACAATATTCGACTTTGTGTTCAAAGAGTTGCAGGAATCAGCCCCTTTGCTTAGTGAAGTTCATAGCAATCAGTCCGGTCCGTATTACGGACGCATCACCCGTCCCGTAGTTGTCTTCCTGCTGGCGAAACTGGCATTGAATGCTGAAGTCTACACCGACAATGACTGGACAGACGGACAACGTCCCGACGGAAAGAATCTCTTTTTCGAGGTAAACGGCAACCGTCTCAATGCCTGGCAGACGGTGATCGCATACTGTGACCAGCTGCAAGAAATGGGCTATCGTCTGGAACCGGATTACAAAACCAATTTTACCGTATTCAACGAACCCTCTGTCGAGAACATCTTCACGATTCCGATGAATAAGACCTTGTACACCAACCAGATGCAATACCTTTTCCGTTCCCGTCATTACAATCACGCCAAAGCCTATGGGCTGAGCGGCGAAAACGGGCCGAGCGCCACGATCGAAGCGTTGGAAACCTTCGGCTATGAAACAGCCGGACAGGACCCGCGTTTTGACATCTGTTATTTTGCCGGAGTCGTTTATGACCTAAAGGGGAATGTAGTCCGTCTGGATAACGGAACCATTCTTGAATATCTGCCGTGGAAAGTCGCCCTGGATATTTCGAACACCCCGTATGTACAGACAGCAGGAGCCCGTATGAAGAAATATGAGATAGACGAAACGGCCACCAAAGATGGAAAGCTGATGGAAAATGATATCGTTCTTTTCCGTTATGCAGATGCTTTGCTGATGAAAAGTGAGGCCAAAGTACGCAATGGCGAGAGCGGAGATACAGAACTGAATGAAGTACGCAGGCGTGTCAATGCCTCTTCCCGTACGGCTACACTGGAGAACATCCTTGCCGAGCGGCAACTCGAACTGGCTTGGGAGGGGTGGAGACGTCAGGACTTGATCCGCTTCGGGGAGTTCACGAGAGCATACAGCAGTCGTCCGCAACTTCCGGATGAAGAAAGTGGATATACCACTGTATTCCCGATTCCGGAGAAAATACGGGTGATGAATACAAAACTGAAGCAGAATCCGGGATATTAGCTCAATTCATAGTAAAATAATGAATAAATGTATAAACAGTATTCATATTATTACTATATTTGTGTGGTAATTAAGTCCGAAGTGTTATGAGTTACAAATCAATTAAAGACGTTGTAACTATGTTGCAAGAAAACGGTTTTGTACTAAAGAGTCAGAAAGGTAGCCATATGAAGTTTGAGAAAGACGACAAAATAGTTATTGTACCGAATCATAACAGCAAAGGCGTTGAGAAAGGCACTTATTACAGCATTTTGAGACAAGCGGGGCTGAAAAAATAGCCCCCTTGTTCTCTTGATTAAATAATAGGAGATAAAAATGAAAACAGTAGAAGTAATTGTGGAACACGCAGGGAAGAACTTGAGTGCTTATATCGAAGGTGCTCCGGTTATCACTGTTGGAAATGACATGAGAGAGATTGAGGAAAATATGAAGGAGGCGATTGAATTATATCTGGAAGATAATCCCAATCCTTGTGAACTATTGTCCGGAGAATTGGAATTGAAGTTTAAGATTGACGCTGCTACCTTTATAAACTATTACAGTAATATCTTCACCAAAGCAGCTCTGAGCCGGATAACCGGAATTAACGAACGTCAGTTATGGCATTATGCCGCCGGTGTGCATAAACCGCGCAGACAACAACTGGAAAAGATTCAGAAGGGTATCCAAGCTTTAACGAAAGAGTTGTCATCCATTCATTTACTGTAATATAAAGTATGCACTATTGTGAAAATAATAGGCACGGAAAATAAAAAAACTCCGGCATTCCCTACGAATGCCGGAGCTTTTATTATATCTGTGTGACAAACTATTATCTCTTAAAGAAGAAAGCCTAGTCAAAGAAACTCTTGAACTTTTTGAAGATCTTCTCCTTCACCGACGTGCTCGGTTTGAAGTTATCCGAAGCCTCCATTTTTTCCAGCGTATTCTTTTCCTCCTTATTCAATGTTTCCGGCACATAAATACTGATGTTCACCAGTAAATCACCTGTACCGTATCCATTGACATTCGGCAAACCTTTTCCGCGCAGGCGGAGCACTTTGCCCGGCTGTGTACCCGAGTCGATCTTCACTTTCACCTTGCCGTCGATAGTCGGAATTTCCACAGCACCACCCAGCGCAGCCGTCGGGAAACTCAGCAGCAAGTTATAGATCAGATCATTTTCGTCGCGGATTAAGTCCGGATGCGGTTCTTCCTCAACGAGAATCAGCAAGTCGCCCGGCACGCCATTATGCTTTCCGGCATTACCCTTGCCGCCCATTGAGAGCTGCATACCTTCTGCCACTCCGGCAGGAATCTTCACCGTCACTACCTCTTCGCCGTATACGATACCGTCTCCGGCACACTCCTTACACTTGTTTTTGATGATTTTGCCTTCACCATTACAGGTAGGACAGGTGGCACGGGTCTGCATTGTACCCAGTATCGTCTGCTGGTTGCGGATCACCGAGCCGCTTCCTTTACAGGTCGGACAAGTCTCCGAACCGCCGTCGCCTTCGGCACCCGTACCATGACAGTGACTACACGGCACATATTTCTTCAGTTTGAACTTCTTTTCTACTCCTGTCGAGATTTCTTTCAAAGACATCTTTACCTTGACGCGAAGATCGCTGCCACGATAACGACGCTGCTGTGAACCACCGCCACCGCCAAAACCGCTGAAACCTCCAAAGCCACCTCCGAAACCGCCGCCGCGACCTCCGAAGATGTCACCGAACATGGAGAAGATATCATCCATAGACATACCTTCGCCACCGAAACCACCGAACGGGCCTCCGTTGCCGGCTGCACCGCTCACTCCTGCGTGCCCGAACTGGTCGTAACGCGAACGCTTGTCCGGATTGCTCAGCACGTCATACGCTTCGGCAGCTTCTTTGAATTTTTCTTCCGCTTCCTTGTCACCCGGATTCTTGTCGGGGTGGTATTGGATTGCCTTTTTGCGGTAAGCCTTTTTAATCTCTTCTACTGTGGCGGTTTTTGCCACCTCCAGCACTTCATAATAGTCTCTTTTTTCTGCCATGCTTCCTAACTAACTTTTGTATTTACTCCCCAACTACCACTTTAGCGTGACGAATCACTTTGTCGTTCAGCGTATAACCCGTCTGTACGCAGTCCAGAATCTTACCTTTCTGTTCTTCCGACGGGGCAGGGATCACAGCGATGGCTTCGTGATAATCCGTATCCAGCGGCTGGTCTTTCGTTTCGATGACCTTCACGCCATTCTGTGCCAGGACAGCCATAAACTTATTATAAATCAATTCTACACCTTCCTTCACGGCGCTCACGTCTTTGGCAGTCTCCATCGTTTTGATGGCACGCTCAAAGTCGTCGATCACCGGCAGAATGCTGCTGATACTTTTTTCGCCACCATTCAGAATCAGTTCCGCCTTCTCCTTGATGGTACGTTTGCGGTAATTGTCAAACTCGGCAGACAGGCGCAGATACTTGTCCTTCTGCTCTTCGATGGCAGTCTGTGCCTCTTCCAGCTCCTTTTCCAACTGCTCCTCATGAGTCAGGGGAGCGGCCTCTTCTGCCTGATCGTTTTGCGGTTGCTCTTCCGCAGTATTCTGAGTTTCTTCCACATTCAGCTCTTCAGCCTTCATTTCTTTTTCTTTTGGATCCATCTTATTATTTATGATTTTATTATTTACGATCTATGATTTAAAATTTTCATCTGCAAAAACTTTGCCAATATGGTCATTTTGCCAAAAACGCTGCAAAGGTAATATATTTATGCCAGATTGACACATTCCGGATAGCTCATAATTCATTTTAAATGCCTACCTTTGCACACTCAAAAAAATAGTAGATAGCAAATAGTAAATAGTAAAATAGTAAATATCAAGATGATTACAGTTTCAAACGTTTCGGTGCAGTTTGGTAAAAGAGTATTGTTTAATGACGTAAACCTGAAATTTACAAGTGGTAACTGTTATGGCATTATCGGTGCGAACGGTGCGGGAAAATCTACATTCCTCCGTACGATCTACGGAGATCTCGACCCTACTACCGGTACGATTGCCCTGGGACCGGGCGAACGCCTGTCGGTATTGAGCCAGGACCACTTCAAATGGGATGCTTACACGGTAATGGATACTGTAATGATGGGACACACCGTGTTGTGGGACATCATGAAGCAACGCGAAGTATTGTATGCCAAAGAAGACTTCACGGACGAAGACGGACTGAAAGTGTCCGAACTGGAAGAGAAATTTGCCGAGCTGGACGGATGGAATGCAGAGAGTGACGCAGCCATGCTGTTGAGCGGTCTGGGCATCAAGGAAGACAAGCATTATACATTGATGGGTGAACTGAGCGGTAAGGAAAAGGTGCGCGTGATGCTTGCGCAAGCATTGTACGGCAACCCCGACAACCTTCTGCTGGACGAGCCTACCAATGACCTGGACATGGAGACAGTGACCTGGCTGGAAGAATATCTTTCCAATTTCGAGCACACCGTGCTGGTGGTAAGCCACGACCGTCACTTCCTCGACTCCGTATGTACGCACACCGTAGACATCGACTACGGAAAGATCAATATGTTTGCCGGTAACTACAGTTTCTGGTACGAATCGAGCCAGCTGGCACTCCGTCAGCAGCAGAACCAGAAGGCGAAGGCTGAGGAGAAGAAGAAAGAACTGGAGGAATTTATCCGCCGTTTCAGTGCCAATGTAGCGAAGAGCAAGCAGACTACAAGCCGCAAGAAGATGCTGGAAAAACTGAACGTAGAAGAAATCAAACCTTCTTCCCGCAAGTATCCGGGCATCATCTTCACTCCCGAACGTGAACCGGGCAACCAGATTCTCGAAGTTTCCGGACTGAGCAAGAAGACGGAAGAAGGCGTAGTGCTTTTCAACGACGTGAACTTCAACGTCGAAAAAGGCGACAAAGTGGTATTCCTTTCACGCAATCCGCGTGCGATGACTGCCTTCTTCGAAATCATCAACGGAAACATGAAGCCGGATGCCGGCCAGTTCAACTGGGGGGTGACCATCACAACGGCCTACCTGCCTCTTGACAATACGGACTTCTTCAACACAGACCTCAACCTGGTGGACTGGCTGAGTCAGTTTGGTGAAGGCAACGAAGTGTACATGAAGGGTTTCCTCGGACGTATGCTCTTCTCCGGCGAAGAAGTGCTGAAGAAAGTAAGTGTACTTTCCGGAGGTGAAAAGATGCGTTGTATGATTGCCCGTATGCAGCTCCGCAATGCGAACTGCTTGATTCTGGATACTCCGACCAACCACCTCGACTTGGAATCTATTCAGGCTTTCAACAATAACCTGAAGACGTATAAAGGAAATATCCTCTTCTCGTCTCATGACCACGAGTTCATTCAGACGGTTGCCAACCGCATTATCGAGCTGACACCGAACGGTATCATCGACAAGATGATGGAATATGACGAATACATCACTTCCGACCATATCAAGGAGTTGAGAGCCAAGATGTACGGTGACAAGTAATGTGCTTCATCCGTCAGATACGCTGAATATGCATAGAAGGTAATACTGATAATTACCTTACTGTTAAATAAAGGGAAATGCTTGTTGACTGTCGTCACATTGCTTTTCCCTTTCCTTTTCATTGCTTGTCAGCTGCCGTAGTATCCTGTCCGGCATTCACGGCTGGCTCATCACTCACCGCTCAGAGGTCATGATTCGAAAAGCTCTTCATCTACAAGTCAAAATTCCCCTGTTTAGGAATCTGCGGCAACGTCGAATTAGCTTCTCGTTCTTCCGGTGTGTATTCCACTACCTTATATTCCGTCACTCCGTAATTGCCGTTCCGATTTATAAAATGGTTCTTTTCGAGCACCGTCACCAATGTTTTCTGTGTCTGGGGATTGGACTGAGTACGCCCGTTCAGACTCAGGATAGAGAGCAGATAAGAGGCAGGATACCATTTCGCTTGTATCTCTCCGCCTTTAGCCGCACGGAAATAGAAAAACAGGTTTTCTTCTACCGGGTCTTTCTGGCGAAAACTTTCGTTGCGCTTGTTCAAGAAGGTTACCTCCTCCTTTTCGTACCAGTATCGGTAGCCTTGCCGGTAGAGGGCCAGTGCCTGCGCATAGATGCCTTGGTGATTGACCGGACCGCTGTTGTCAATGCTCAAAATGGTATTGATCAGGTAACGTCTGTTTTCGAGGATATCCACCAGGAAGTGCTGGTCGTTGGTGCTGGCTATAAACGAGGCGCGGCGGATGAAGTTATTCATCTGTAGGTCGAACACTTTGCGTTCCGTCACCACGCCTTGTACGATCAGCCGCTTCAGGCTTTGCATTTGCCAGGAAGGAAGGGTGTCGAACTCGTCCAGGTCGATGATGAGACTGGAGGAGAGTTGCAGCAGATGGTCTTTGTTTTCGGGTATAATCATGCCGCAACGGTAGTAGGTGTCCAGTTCCGGTGGGAGAAGTTTCCGGATAAAGGTACTTTTTCCGCTTCCCTGTCCGCCGTGGAGCAGCAGCAACTGCTGGTTCTGCACTTTATCGTCGATGGCGCAGGCCACCATTCCCACCAGCCAGTGGCGGAGGCTGTCTATGAAGAAAGCCGGGTCGGTGGTTTTGACCCTCTGTGCCAGTTGGGCGATATAATCGGTTTTGCCGTTCCAGGTCGGGAGAGAAAAGAAATAGTGGGTGAAGGGATTGAACGGTTTGGCGTAATCAGAGTCTACCAGTGCCTTGAGGCTGTTTTGCGAGCAAGAGATTCCTTTCATTTGCGCGTTGATGTAGAACGTATTGACGTCTTTGGCACGCAGGATGGCGAAGTCGGAAGACGCTTTTTCATCGGTTGTCGTCGGTTTGCGGCGGAACTCGATCAGTTCTTTCACGATGTTTCTGCGGATTTCGTAATACTCATCCATGAATCTGATCATCTTGCAGATTTTCGGTTCATGGCTTTCCTTTTCTTCCCGGTCCGTCTTCGAAGTATATTGGTAGGCATTGCGCAGGGGCTGTTCGAGATCGAAGTCGGGGATATCGCCGAAGTTGCTGCGTGTCAGGCTGACGGCTTCTTCTTCCGTGATGTGGCGACGGTAGCACTGGTTGCCGAGGCAGTAAAAGAAATTGTCCCGGTTTCCGGTTTCAAGGCGTTCTTTCCGTCGGGTGTATTCCATGGCTTTGCGGAAGTCTAGCTGCACCTGCAGGTCGATCGGAGCCGCGTTTTCCTGTGTGGGGAGGAGCGGAGGCTGTGGGGTGGATTTCCTGCGTTTCTTGTTTTTACATTCTTCTTCGGTCGGCAACGTCACTCGTACGGTCAGCGGCTTTACATTCTCCAGTCGTTCGGGAGAAAGGAAAGCCTCCGGATCGTGTGAGGCAAAGAATCCGCGGCTAAGGTCGCTTCCGCTGGTGTCGACCTTCGTGTGGAGCAGTTCTTCGTACTTCTGGCTTGCCAGAGCGTACATGCGGTGGTGGTAACGTTCCAGTGTGGGGAGGTCGATGGTTCCGAGCGCGTTCAGTTCGGCGCGCAATGCTTCCGGTTCTTCGCCGGTGAGATAGACGAAGATTTTCAGCCCGTGCATGCGGGGGCTGATGAAATCTCCCAACGTGTCGGGGCAGTCGTTCACCAGTTGGCGGTATCCCGGAATCTTTTCTGCCGGCATGTCATCGCAGTCGAGTATGATGATATCCTGATACGTGACGAGGCTGTAAGCCAGTCTTTCCATAGCGTAGGTAGCTGTGACAGTGTAGTAGGGCAGTTGCTTCTTCATCCGGTCTGCTTTCGCCGTGTCTCCCGTTTCCATTGTCTCCCGGAGTCTCCGGATTTTGTCCCGATAAACACTTCCCCGAATAAATTCGAACAACTTCCGGATATCTATACTCCCTGACACAACTGATAACCCCCGGTAGGCGGTTATGGTAATAATTTCCATTTTGTTTGATAAGTTTTAATTGCTGTCGTTATTAACAGGCTGCAAAGGAATAGCTTTTTGTCGGATTAAAGAAACTGTTTTTAGGAAGCTAAAAACAGTTTTTTAACGTAATCTTCGAAATGTTAATCGTTAAGCAGAAGCCTTTTCAGCTTTTGTATCTCATAATCAATTTCTTCTATGCTCAGAGATTCATCCGGGTGATCGTTCTTCCGGAAATTTACTGTCAGAAACAGCAACTGTGCGAAGAATTTGGGGCCTTTAATGTTAAATGGAGAGGAGGGGTCGTAGCAGAGGTGGACGATCGGTGTGAGAAATTTCTTTCTGTCAGATGGTTTTACCTCTATTCGGTTGAGGTACATGCTGTTGACATTATCCAGCAGTTGGGTGATGAACGGTGAGATAGCAGGAAATTCTCCCTTTTCGAGTGTTACAGCCTGCTTGTTTTGGTAAATGAAGCCTTCGGAAAAAATGTCTTTTTACTCATGTTTTTAATAATTAGTGCTTATTGTTAAAAGATGTTTCGTTTAAAAATGTCGCAAAGATACAACTTCTTTTTGTGTCTTCATCATCTCTGTTGTTTATTCTTTTTATATACTATTTAATACAGAAAAAAGCGTGTAACGGAGGGGTAAGTCCTACCCCTCCGTTACACGCTTTTTTTCTATAAAAATAAAATACTCTTTCGCGCCTGCGCGTATATAGTAATGTGTAAATCTCCGCATGGGGAGGAAGAGGTGCTTATGGAGTATCCAGGTACCTCACTAAAACAGCCACCTGCCTTTTGCTGTATGCCAGTTCATTCTTTCCTTCCGTGCCGGCATACAGTTCGCGGTAGAGCTCGGGGTTCCGGTGGATCCATTTTCGCATCTTCCTCAATGCGGCTTCGGGATTCAGATGGGGTGCATACAGTTGTGCCAGTTCCGTTTTCAGGTAGACCCGGACTTGAAATTCTTCTTGTGTAGTTTCCATAATCGGTGTTCTTTATATCGGCTATTCGCCTGATTATTATACTGTAAAGGTATGTATTTATTCTGACAAAACAAAGCGGATGAGCGGAATAATCACTTTGAACGGGAAAGAAAAAGATACCGTTGCCTGTCAGTAAAGAACAGTGAGAGTCAGTGAGTCAAAGTACGTGCCGCTGCACATCGCTACGTGTCGCTACGCACTTGTATGTAACCCCGTAGAGGGGCTATTCCCTATCTTTGTCGTGTTCCTGAGAGGAGAAGCCGGAAGACGTCACCGCTACCTTCACCCGGGCAACAGAGAGAAAATAACTGGAAATTCATTCATTAAAAAGAGAAGAAGAAAATTATGTCTGTGACATTTAAAAAGATTTTACGTAAGTCTCCTTTCGACAAAGAAGGTACGGGCAAATTCTATCCGCAGCTGATCACGTGGGGAAAGCCCGCCACTCTGGATACCATTGCCAAACAGATGAAGGAGAAGAGTTCGCTCACGCTGGGCGATATCAAGAGTGTACTAACAAACTTCGTGGAGGTGATGCGCAGTGAGTTGTACAACGGCCATGCCGTGAACATTGAGAATTTTGGAGTATTCAGCCTGTCCGCCACTACGGTGGGGACTGATACCAAGAAGGCTTGTCTGCCGGAGAACATCCACTGGGTCCGTATCAATTTCCGGGCATCCGCCAGTGTACGTCCCAATCTTGCCGCTACCCGTGCGGAAGACCGTCTGGATTTTGTAGACTTGGAACAGCAACTGAAGGCGCTGAATGGTGGTGAAGGCGGAAGTGAGGTTCCCGATCCTAACCCGGGCGGTGGGAGCGGAGGCGACGGCGGTGACGAGGAAGCTCCGGACCCGACTGTCTAGAAGCAACCGATCATGAACCGTACAACAGGTATGAGAAAGATCAGTCTGATCGTGATTCACTGTTCCGCCACCCGTGAAGACAAGGAACTGACAGCTTTTGATCTGGACACGATGCACCGTCGGCGTGGATTCAACGGTACCGGTTATCACTACTATATCCGCAGGGACGGCACAACGCTTCTTACCCGTCCTGTCGAGCGGATCGGTGCGCATGCACGTGGATTTAATGCGGAGAGTATCGGAATTTGCTACGAAGGCGGTCTGGACTGCCGGGGACGCCCGGCGGACACCCGGACGCCGGAGCAACGGGCAGCACTCCGGCTGCTGGTGCATCAGTTGCAAGTGAAATTCCCCGGTTGCCGGGTGTGCGGCCATCGTGACCTGTCACCGGACCGCAACGTGAATGGAGAGATTGAGCCGGAGGAGTGGATCAAGGCATGTCCGTGCTTTGAGGTAAAGGAGGAAAGTTTTCAGGAGTAGTCAATCATTTAGTGATGATTGCCTAGTAATCAATCATGTAAAGAGTCGGAAAGGAGGTGTGTAAAGTTATGGCAGTCAAAAGATCCCTCTGGGATACCATTTTGAAAGTAGTCATCGCGGTGGCTTCGGCAGTGCTGGGAGCGCTGGGCGGTAATGCGATGAATCTGTAAGTTCGTAAATCACAGGTGTACAAAACAGGAGGCTAGTTTTATTCATAATAGAACGAAGCGATAGCATTTTGTATAACCTGTGATTTTTATTTAAAAATAAGCTTATTGCAATTAATATAAAAACAGCATATGAAAAATAGTTTTAAATATCATAATTTGAATCAGTATTGTACTGTGTTAACATATACATCGGGACCAACAGAACGAAAGATACGATATTTATTCATGTTTCTTTTTACTTTCCTCTTTCAGCCTATATTTTCGCAGTCAATGCTAAAATATGATACTCCGAGTCCGGGAGTTGGTTCATTGCTACGAGTACAGTCACTGCCGGTTGACTTGCATTCCGGAAGAGCAAATATTGCTATCCCTCTGTATTCCATAGCACTGAAAAATTATTCTTACGATATACAATTGCTATATAATTCGGAAGGCAACAAAGTTGATCTTCCTGTTGGTAATGTAGGCTTAGGTTGGTCCATTACCGGTGGACAAATATACAGAGTTGCTAATGGGATGATTGATGAAGTCTATACATTTAATGAGTATATGGACAGAACTGCTAATACGAACTGGGATCAGGAATCTAATTTAAATAAATATTATAATCCTTTCATTTATAATGAAGATTATCTTCATGAGCCCGACTTGGATGAATTTATAATAAATATAGGAAAAATAAATGCTTCCTTCTTTATGTATAAAGATAAGGAAGGAGAAATACAAACAAGAATCTCATCGCAAAATAGTTCGTACTTTAAGGTAAAGGATGTGAAAGTTGGGAAAATACCTGATGTGTTACTTGCAGATACGGAATGGACTAATGCTCATCTAAACAAAACATATCATCCCAAGTTGTATATCGAATCCAGACCTGTGTTGATTACAGAAATAACAATCGTTGATTCGGAAGGACTTACCTATATCTTTGGTGGAGATATTAATAGTATTGACCTGTCTTGTGCGTATTCTAAAGATCCTGATTATGATAGTCACTATAGTGTATATGGTGATCAGATAGGGAGTCATAGTATGATTTGGGATAGTTTTCACTCCAGTTTACTAGCTACAGCATCCACTTGGCATATCAAGAAAATAATATTACCCAATCAGGAAAATCTCACTTTTAATTATGATAAAGGAAATGTAAACATCGTAGAAAGATTTCTTTATACAGATCATGATTCTATACATGAGACGGAAGAATATGAGTACAATAAGTATCGTTTGCTGACATGTACGAGAAAGTATATTAATAATCCGAATGATAACAGTATGTTGGAAGCGAGAACTAAATATATTTCCGACTTGATGGAAGAATATGATAGTGTAACTTCCGGTTCCATTTCCTCCGGCTCTCCATTGAAAGTCTATGATACTATGAGAGCACAAGGATTGTTGTCTTATCCTGTAGAAACTGTTGTTAAGCGGAATGGAAAAGTTACTTCTGCCGAAGTGATGACATATAAGCTGTCTGATCAGTTTGCCGTTCAGGATAAACAGTATAAGTTGGAAAATGATGTGCCGTTAAGCGACTACTCCTCTTTCAAACTGCTGAACTCGGCTCAATATTCTATGGACAATCGATGTGCGCTCGAGATGGAATATCTTGATTATGATTCATACGGTAATCCGGCCAATATAGCAGATAAGGCTGGTGTCAAGACGGCTTATATATGGGGATATAAAGGCTTGTATCCTGTGGCTAAAGTGGTAAATGCCCGAAATACTTTCAAGTCCGTTCCTCAATATAGGGATGAGAGAACGACTAAGTACGTAAACCTGAAATACAGTTCATTGTCGGCTAATGTGAAATCGTATAACTTTTATACATCAAAAGCGGGTGATGTTGAAATAGTCCTTGCCGGAGCGTTAGGATTTAACTGGTATGTATCAGGACATCTTGACAATAAGGCTTTCAATCTGGTTCAGATGAGAAGCTCTGATAACATGGGCAAGCCTTGGACTGACTATCAAAATGCCTATACGTACAGTGCAACATTCTATGTCTCTGCCGGTTATCATACATTTAGTATTCTTAGTACTGATGCGTGTAAGGAATCGTCAGCAAATGTATATGACGGAGATATTCATTTCTCTTATTGGACAAGAAAAAGTATTGCTCCCGAGACAAGTGGTACAGATGATGTATTCTATGAGAACTTTGAAACCACTCATTTACGTCCTGCTTCTTTCGGATATCATAGTAATAATAGTTGTATCGGTCCTTATACGGTGTCTTTAGTGACGAATCCGGAAAGGAAATATGTAATAGATTATCAGGTCTTTAAGAATGGGAAGTGGGAGTATATGAAGCATGATTTTGTCAATGGTCGGGATTCAATAAATGAAGGAGTATACCCTATAGACGATGTACGTGTATATCCTAAGGATGCTTCGATAACTACATATGGCTATTATCCTCTCATAGGATTGAGGAGTGCGACTAATGAAAGGGGAGTAACGGAGTCTTATAGATATGATGACTTTAGCAGGCTGGTATCTGTGATGGATAACGTAGGGGGCACAGAACGAACCGGTTAAACTTTGAACATTGATAAAATGGGCGCAAACTCTTTATTGATAGGCGTTTCAGAAGGATATGGCACGAACGCCGATTTAAAACGAAAGGTTTTTTGCTTTACACTTGCTTTACTATTGCTTTAATCAAATAACGGTTCGATATAAGCAAATACGGCTCGCCCTTTGCTTTTCTCTTTACTTTGCTTATCATTTACCTTTGATTATATATAAGGCTGCTAGATCGTCCCAAAATGGGGCGGTTAAACAGCCCTATATATTTCCTCTTTTTCTTGTACCTATTTTAGTAGTTTAACACTGTAAATACTTCCATATACTTATTATTTGGTACTTTTGTATAAATCAAAATTCCAAAAAGCATGAAGAAAACTGATACAAAAGTGATACTTGTTCACCTGATTTTTGAAAAGCGCAATTATACCTTCGGAAGTATTTCCGCAATCTTTGATAGCCCGGAAGGATTGGACGAAAAGACAATAGGTATAACAAAAAACACACTATTGCACGCTGGACTATCCGACGGAAATCCCAAAGCCACTTCACGGGCTATAATACAGCAGTTACCCCTTATTAGGTGCAAAAGATAATAGTTTGTAAAACAGAATATTAAAGCCGTTAGAATGGTGTTCACCCAACATCTTCTAACGGCTTTAGTTTTGATGTTAAATTCATAAGGGGGACAAAAAGAGGGTCGTAAAAGAGGGGCTAAAATAATGTTAAAAGAGGGTCAAAAGGGGGTCAAAAGTATGTTTATTGACGCATGAAAACAGATACAACGCTACATAAAAACATCTATTTTGGCAAAAAAAGTCTCTTAAATGGGTAGAAAATGCCATTTAAGAGACGTCTATTACAGTTCTCTACACTAACTTAGTATGCTGTTATTCAGTATATTAAGTTTGATTTCTTTCTTTAATTGCCTTATAATTGCGTGCGTGTATCCAATTTGGGGCTATTCAAGGCATACCGCACCAATAACAACAGCAATACCGGTGATCTCGTCAACTGGTATTTCAAAAGGTGGATAGTCTTTATTATCAGATATAGCGCGCAAATGTTCTTTGTCATCACCCGGCATAATACGTTTCACCAACATACCTTGTTCACGAGTAGCGATTACATGGCATTTATTCCATTGCAAAAACTGCGTATTTCGGAGTATAGAACAGGCGATAACATCACCTGAATTAAAATGTGGATACATAGATAATCCAGTAATTTCGATCATAAAATCAACATGGCAATTTTTGAACTTAGGTATTACGTAATAATCCTTTATATCGGCTTCTTCTATGGCAAAGTCGGCACATCCGAACCCTGCCGCTACCCTTGTAGTCACTAAAGGAATAGGATTTAAACCATTCCTTGCAGCTTCTGCAAACGGTATTGCTTCCGGTGTGTGTGGTATTTCACCTATTGGAAGCTGTTTTATAGTTGGTGCTCTTTCTGTATTTATAGATGAAGAATAAATAGAGGAATTTTGCCGTTCCTGTTCCTTTAACATATTTCCTTTACCTGTTAAAAGCCATTCGGGATTTATATTTTCGCATTTTGAGTATATTAATTCTGTATCGAATGTGTTTCTGCTTAACCATGTGCTTAATCCTTGCGCAGAGACGCCTAAACGCTTTGCAAACTGTGATTTATTACCCCCTTCATAATGATTAATAAGGGCATTTAGCATTTCTTTTTTATTCATATTAGTACATAATTAAACAAAATGAGAAAATAATACTCATTTTGTTTGGTGTTTAATTCTCAAAATGTTTATATTTGCACCGTGTTAAAGATATTAACGGGCGGTAAATATAAGAAAAACGTCTGAAAGTTCAACAATTAAAGCAGTGAATTATGGAAGCTAGGTTTGAAAAAGGACAGAAAGTGAAAGTTACAACCAAAAGCGGTAATAGTATTGAAGGTACTGTAAAAGACTGGGATTACAATTACTGTACGTTTGAAAAGGAATATGCCATTGACTACCTGAAGGACGGTAAGGTTTGGACTATGATAGGCGTACCCGAAAAGAATATAACACTAATACTTCCGTAGTTCGTGAGAATAGCAGAAGATAATTTAAACAGATTATTAACAATAAAACAATATAGCGATGAAAAAGCATATTTATTTAGACAAAGCCGGAAAAGGCAAATTACGTCAGATATTCGGATGTACTGATGTAATGGTGTGGAAGGCTTTGACATTTGAAAGCGACAGTGAATTAGCCCGCAAAATACGTTATACAGCTACGAAAGAGTTTGGCGGTGTATTAATGGGTGATGGTGTTTATTCAGGATTTGAAACCATACATGATACAACGACAATGACACAAACCTTCAGTAATCGTGTTAAAATTGTTGCATACAAGAATATAAACAAGACCGCCGTATTGATTGACGGAGAAGTCAAACAGACAGTGAGCGATTTATCAATCGCTGAATTTATGAATCTTCAAAAAGAAGTAGCTAGAATAGCTTCTGAACTTCAGCTTTAAAGTTGCATTATGGAGTATTACGGAAAAATATTGTGCATATCAAAAGACGACCTGACGCGCGATGATCGGGCAGTTGTGGGAACATACAAGATTGATGTAACCAAAGCCCCTATTATGAGCAATGAGTGCTATAAATCACTTATCCGTCGCAAAAAAATGAAGGTTGCTCGTAAAGGCGTAGGCCGTGGGGTTACTGCTTTGGTTTCCGTGGATAGTCTGCCAGACAAATATAAAAAGTTAGTTGAACAAAAATACGGTAGTATGGATGTCGAAATATTAAGAAATTGGTTTGCTTCTCATTGGGAAGTTGATGCCAATGCACGTAGTTTTTATTCTCGTTATCGTCTTGCATCCGGTAAGCCTTTAGAACCGGAACAACAGCAGGAATACACATTGAATGCTTCTGCCTTGCAATCTGTTATTCGTTTGATGAATGATGTTAAGATGAAACGGGCGGTTATGCAGAATAACAAAATTCGCTGGGAAGAAATGGCGGGTGCTATTAGCTTCTTTCAAGAAGAGTTCGGGCACAATCTGCCGCTTTCTGTCAACCGTTTCAAGAAGAAGGTTAAAGACTTTCAAGAAAATGGATATGACAGTCTGATAAGCAAGAAATTTGGCAATCAGAACACAAGAAAGGTTGATGTGAACATTGAACGTCTTGTACTAGGTTTGGCAACGCTTCCGAATAAACCGTGGAACACTAACGTAGGTGACATGTATAACAAGTTCATTGATGGTGAATTACAAGTGTGCGACCCTGAAACTGGTGAAATTTTTAACGCTTCGGACTTTGTGGATAAGAAAGGCAATCCGATCAAACTTAGTCAGTCTACAATAAACAACTACCTGAACCAGCCGAAGAATAAAGTTTTAATAAACAGTAAACTTATGACATGGAGCACGTTCATGCACAATGAACGTCCGCATGTACACCGCCACGCCCCGGAATTTTCTTTCAGTAAGATTTCATTTGACGACCGCGATCTTCCGCGCAAACTGAAAGACACTAAACAACGGCCAAAGGCTTATTACGCTTATGACGTGACAAGTCAGTGCGTTGTTGGTTTTGCCTATAATCGCAATAAAAATGTGGATTTGGTTGTTGACTGTTTCCGTGACATGTTTCAGCGTATAGAGCGCAACGGATGGAACTGCCCGGCACAGGTTGAAGTAGAAAACCACTTAATGAGCCAGTGGAAAGACAGTTTTTTGAAGGCCGGTACAATGTTCCCCTTTGTTCGCTTTTGTGCCCCTTTGAACTCACAGGAAAAATATGCAGAACCTTTGAACGGTGCAAAGAAACGTAGTATTGAACATAAGAATCATTTAGGCATTGGGCGTTTTTATGCAAAGAATGAGAAATACCGGGCTGAAAGCAAGAAAATCAGTGATGAATATAACGACAACTATGAAGATAAGCAATATTACACGTGGGAAGAACTGATTGCGGACGATGTAGCGGACGTTATGGAGTTTAATAACTCATTGCATCCAAATCAAAAGAAATACCCTAAAATGACGCGCTGGCAGGTTCTTGAAAGCAATATGAACCCTACACTGCAACAGGTTGATAAGGCTATCTTATACCGATACATCGGTGAACATGTAGAAACAAGTATCCGCCGTAACAGTTACTGCCGTGTCAACTACACAAATCTTTGGTTAAGCAGCCCGGAAGTTCTTGACCGGCTAGCACCAAATAACAGGACGGTGGATGCCTATTATTTGCCCGACGATGAAGGCAACATGGGTGATGTGTATATCTACCAAAATGGGGTACTACTTGACAAGTTAAGCAATGTCGGAACTTACAATACAGCCGATGTCGAGCAGACCGAAGTAGATGAACAAATTATGACCGAACAATTAAAAAAGATAAGCCAGTTTGATTCAATGACTAAAAAACAAGCGATTCCGCCTGTCGTAGTGATGAAAACTGAAACCGTGAAGAAAGTAGAAGCAGCAGTGGCGAAGCCTGTACAGGTAAAAAGTATAGAAATGGATGCCGATACATTAATATCACGATTCAGTAACTACAAAGGCCGGGGACTGGCCGATACATAACAGCATTAGAATAACATTAAAACATTATTATAACATGGAAGTAACGAATGAAATTAAACAGCGTATTCTTGAAGCTATAAAGGCAAATCGGGAAAACTATACATCAGATAACAAACATGCGATTGCACTTGGTATTTCTCCAAGTGTCTATAATGTACTGAAGAAGGGAAAGACAGACAAACAGGTTAGTGATACAAACTGGATTTGCATTGCACGCCGTTTAAATGTGTCTTTGGCAAATGAAATTCAGTGGCAGGCAGCCCAAACCCCAACATTTACATATATAACGGAGCAGTTAACTATGTGTCAGGAAAGTGGTATTTCTGCCGTTTTGTGTGACCTTGCAAACATTGGTAAGACGTTCACGGCCCGTATTTATGTAAAGAATCATAAGAACGCTATATATGTAGACTGTTCACAGGTTAAGAGCAAACAACGCCTTATTCGCTTCATTGCGAAAGAATTTGGAGTGAATTACAATGGTAGATATTGCGATGTGTATGACGATTTATGCTTTTATCTTAAAACGCTGGAATCTCCTTTAATAATTCTTGATGAAGCGGGTGATCTGCAATATGAAGCCTTTTTGGAACTGAAAGCCCTTTGGAATGCAACGGAACGCTGTTGTGCTTGGTACATGATGGGTGCTGACGGGCTGAAAGAAAAAATGAACCGATCTATCCAATGTAAAAAGGTAGGTTATACAGAAATGTTTTCCCGCTATGGTGATAAGTATAGTAAAGTAACACCGGATAGTGGCGAAGAACGTGAAGCCTTCCTGAAAGCACAGGCAGCAATGGTTATAAAACTAAATGCCCCGGCAGGCACAGAAGTGATGAAGGTAGTAAATCAGACAGGCGGCAGCCTTCGCCGTGTATATACTGAAATCGAAAAATTGAAAAGAAATGAAGCGTGCCTATTCTCCTAAAGAAATACAGTCAATGAATATTCCTAGCTTCCCATTTACCGACGAATGGGAAGCAGCTTTCGGAACACCTGACAGAACAGGAACTTGGATTGTGTGGGGAGATAGCGGAAACGGGAAAAGTAGTTTTGTCATGCAGTTGGCAAAGTATTTATGTCAGTTTGAGAAAGTCATTTATGACAGTTTGGAAGAAAGTACAGGGCTTTCGCTTCAGAACAGTATTAACCGTTGCCGTATGGACGAAGTTGACGGTCGTTTTCAGATACTTGACCGTGAACCGATGAATGAATTGTCTGAAAGGCTTTTGAAGCGTAGAAGCCCCAAAATCGCTATTATAGACAGTTTCCAGTACTCCGGTCTTACCTATGCTACATACAAAGCTATGAAAGAAAAGCATCGCAATAAGTTACTCATTTTCATTAGTCATGCCGAAGGCGTAAAACCTGAAGGCCGTGCAGCTAAAAAAGTAGCTTATGATGCAGACGTGAAAATATTTGTTCAAGGTTTTCGGGCAATCTGCAAAGGCCGTTTTATAACTAAACCGGGCAATCACTTCACTATTTGGGCGGAAGGTGCTATACAATACTGGAATGAGAAATAACCACTAATAAATTTATAGTCATGGATGAAATTATTGAAGCAATTTTGAGTGAAGCAACAAAGAAAGCTAACAGGCTATCGCTTACAGAACAATCATTTGTTTATACCGAACTATCGGAACACTTCACACGCCTTTCGCACGATGCTATAATGGCGGAATTTGGAATGAAAGAGGAGGACGAACCATGAGACGGACATACGCACGTTTTTACGTTCTTCTCAATCGCTTACCCACAACTGACAGGGAAGAACTAAAGGCAAATCTAGTAAGCCAATACACTAACGGACGGACAGATTCACTTAAAGAAATGACGAATAAGGAATATGACGCAATGTGTGACGCCATGCAGGAACAGGATAAAGGTTACAAAGCCCGCGAAATAGCCCGCGAAGAATTAAGGCGTAGACGGTCGGCAGCCCTTCACCTTCTGCAAAAGAATGGAATTGATACAACAGACTGGAATCGCATTAATCAATATTGCATAAATCCGCGTATTGCTGGAAAGCCTTTTGGCAAACTCACTATTGATGAACTAGACCTGTTGTGCATCAAATTAAGAATGATAATTCGGAAAGATAATAATACAGATAAATCACTTTTAAATTAAAAAACAATTATGGAAAATGTAGAAAAGAAAGTTATTGAAGTTACTGGCGAAGAACTCGAACAGTACAACGCATTCAAGGCTGAACGAGCAAAAAAGAATGCTAAAGAACAGGCAAAGAAAGATCGCGAAGCCTATCGCGATTTAGTGGATGAAACGATAGAAAAGACAATCCCTGCCCTAGTATGTCTTAGTAAAAGTATCAAGGATACCAAAAAAGCGGTTTTGGATAATTTTAAAGATGCGATTGAAATGAAATCTGACGTACTTAAACTCAAAAAGGACGGGCAGCGTAGTGATACTTTTACCAATTCTAAAGGAGATAAACGCATAACCGTAGGCGTATACACAACAGATGGTTATCTTGATACAGTAGAAGATGGCATCGCAATCGTGAAAGAATACATCGAAGGGCTTGCCAGTGATGAAAAGACAAAGGCACTTGTTAAAATGGTGCTTCGCCTGTTGGCACGTGACGCAAAAGGGACATTAAAAGCCAGCCGGGTAGTTCAACTTCGTAAAATTGCTGAAGAAACTCAAAGCGAAAGATTCATGGAAGGTGTGCAGATCATTGAAGAAGCCTACCAGCCAGCTATCAGTAAACAGTTTATTCGTGCTGAAATGAAGAATGAGAATGGAAAGTGGGGTTGTATTCCTTTAGGCATGACAGAATCGTGAGTACAAAGCAACAACCTACATTGTTAATAACCCCGCCTTTTTCTTCGGTAGGAAATCCAGTAGAACAGGAAGAATTTGGCGGGATTCCTTGCGAATACTGCCACGGTAATGGCTGGTATTTGGGAATGGAAGAAGATAGCCGTGACAGCATCCGAATAGAATGCCCGTTGTGTAAAGGATATAAGAAACTGAAGGCCACTGTTACAATAAACTGGTCGGCAGATGAAAGTAAATAACAAATAGAGAAATGAAAAGGATAATAATAAACCTCACGACTTTTCGCGGAATGTGTATCGAAGCTATTCACTATTACGTGACGGTATCGTACTACGATAGTTGCAACGACTTCCGTAATGATAAGATAAAAAGACCTATTACTCAAAAAGAGATTGATTCTAATGGAGATAGGTTCTACTCATACGAAGCAGGAGAGCCAACAGAGTGCTTTAACTCTTGGAAAGAAGCACTTGAAGCAGCAAAAGAATACATTACAGCTAATCACTTAGAAGGTGATGTTTACGTAGATGGTGTCCCCAATAAAGGAACATTGACATTAGAACAGGCTTTATCTCCTGAATTGGACACAAGAAAAAGATGTTCTAAATGTGGTAAAGTATTCGGAAATGGGGAAGGCATATATAATTTTCCGTCAGGGGCACTTTGTGTAAAGTGTCATAAGGAATAATTCAAAACAATAAAAAAAGGAACAAGAATATGGCAAAAATTTATGTAGCGAGTAGTTGGAGAAATCAACATCAACCACAAGTGGTTAGTTTTCTCCGTGAACAAGGACATGAGGTTTATGACTTTAGACACCCTGCCGGGAAAACGGGATTCCAATGGTCGCAGATTGATGAAAATTGGGAGAATTGGAGTACAGATCAATATAGGGCAGCACTTGAACACCCCATTGCACAAGCTGGTTTCAAATCGGATTTTGATGCAATGCAATGGGCAGATGTTTGTGTTCTTGTATTGCCTTGTGGACGCTCTGCACATTCGGAGGCAGGATGGATGAAAGGTGCAGGGAAAAAAGTCATAGTCTATCAAATTTGGGAAGAAGAGCCGGAATTGATGTATAAGTTGTTTGATGGAGTGTGCTCAATGGGTATAGGATTACAGATGTTTTTAGCTGAATTTGACAAGGAGAAAAATAACGAATAACAATTCAGAAATGAAGAAAATACATAAATATCGAATATTGTGGTCTATATACTGCATCTGCACTATACCTGTGCTTCCAATTGTTTTTATCGCTTATATATTTGATAGAATAAGCGATTGGATTAGTCATAAATATGAATCCGTAAAAAATGTGATTATCAGAAAGTATAAACCCTAATAACAAATTAGATATGATTGAAATAACAGAAATACATGAATTTACAGCCCATAGGGTTGAAACACAGGATAACACATATACGCGATACTCGTCTATGTGTTGGACTATTGTAATGGGAGAAAGCGAAGAACCGGTGTATGACTGTAAAGAACTGGAAGAAGCCTATCAGAAATGCAGATCAGCCCCCAAATGAATATCAGTTCTATCTGTGATCTATTTTCGTCATCATCCTATATTCACATTCTAATACCCCCTTTATATGTGGCTTACGAATGTATGAATCCGTTTGTTTTCTGATTATTCCGTTTTGTAGAAGGTTGATCGTCCGGTTTTGCTCACTGATAATCATACTTAATACAATGATTATAAAGATAAGTGCTATATAACCAATAGCGATTAAACACACTACTTCTTTGAAATGGAATAAATCTTTGAAAGTTCTAAAGTTACTCATGTTTTGTATTGTTTAAATAGAACGTGCCCGAAAATAAATATACCCTTCGTAGAGGTGCGGCAAACAACCCAAGTAAGGAAGCATAGATATAACGGGCACGCATATTTGTGATAAAACAAAACACGCTCACCGCTCAATCTATTTCCTTACTTTGTTGAAAATTGCCGCTTTCTACAAAGGAAAAATTGAACGTACAATGATACCTATTTGGTATCTGCCGCAAATATAGCGAAAAGATGATATATCACAATGAGAACTTTATTAATATGTTTAATATAAAGATGTCAAACTTGCGTGTATAAACAAACTTAATGCACACCATTAAAAACAGCTATGAGTTTTATATCAAGACAACCCAATGGGCTTCTATGCCGATTCTCAACGGTAACAGATAGTGTTACAGATTATAACATGACAGATGAAGAATATATTGAAATGTGCGCCCAGAAAGCGAGAGAAGAAGCCGTGAGAACCTTGCAATCTTCGCTTCAACCATTTGCACAGGTAGAAAAATCTTTTGTGCCTGTGAACATGAGTAAAAGAGAGTTTAACAGGATTCTGAAATTAATGAAAGCCCCCAAACAATAGTAATGGCAGAACTGAAATATAAATCAATCATCCCCAATAATAAGCCTTACTGGTTATTGACTATTCAAAATTGGATAGAACAACAATACAAAGGGCTTCCACTTCGGAACGAAAGGAGTGAATTTGACGCTTTGCAGTACTTCATTACTGTTGCAATAGGCGAACTAAGTAAAACAAGAGCCATTTCCCGAAGCGTAATAAGCACAGAGATTCGCACAGATACCGGTAAGACTGTGTTATTCATCAAACGTAACAATAAGGTTCTACAAACTTATTATATTGAGTAATGTTTACTTTACAAAAAGCGGGATAAGTAAATTTATCCCGCTTTTTCTTTGCAACAAAGTATTTTTTTGATACTTTTGTATTCGTTCTAAATCCCGATTAATCAATGGCTTTAAAAGGTTGCTCATACATAAAACGCGTTAAAGAAGTTAACGAAATATATGACGAATATTCAAAGTCCGGCTTATCAAACCGGGCTATTTGGCGTCGTTATATCTGGCCGGTGTATGGCATTTCCGAAAAGACATTCTATAATTACATAAATGCCGGTGCAGATTCTTCGATTATAGCCAAACAGGAGACTTTACAACTATCATTCTTTTAACTGACAGAAATATTCGGATTTGCTTTTATTTTAATTTGCTTTTTCACTGCCGAATCATCTGTCATTACACACCTGAAAACTTCTGTTTCATCCAGTATTTCTTCGTGATCGTGGCAGGGAATTGATATTGTACGTTCCAATGTTCCCAAACAACATCCGCTATTAAAACCATGCAGACAGTAGTTTATTTTATCAAGTAAATCAAGGTGAAACAGTTCCCCGTCATATCCTTCAGGAACGGCATTTGTAAGAACATGCAGACCGATTGTAAGTTCTGCATCCTGTATTCCTTTCCCCTGGCTTCTCCACTGAATTTTCCCAAACTCTATAAATATTGCCGGCATAGGAAATGCAGATTCACTTTCTATGAACTCAACTTGTCTATTCCATAACCCTATATGATTTATTGCGTAATTAGGTGTTATCCCGCTTTCGATCATCTTCTGTAACTCTTCGGCAGTGATGAAACAGATATTATTCTGTTCGTCTATTATCAACTGCTGAAGGCGTTTTTTTAGAATCTGATATGCTTCTTTTCTCATGGTTTGATAATATTAAGTTTTTCAAAATAATCTTTCATGTTTTCTTCTACAATCTGCCGGATTATCTTATCAGTAGTCTTTCCGTGTCCGATGAACCGGCGTTCCGGTATGGTGATTGTAGAACCGACTTTCTTTAATGACATAGCCCGGTAAAATTCTGCTTTATCCGAAAGCTGGCGGTTACGTTTATTATTTCGTTTTTCCCCGTCCTTATTGTAACTGTATCCGCCAGATGCTTCTTTATATTTTGCATAAAAATAACCTTTCATCTTCCGTGTCACTTTGATTTCTCCACCTTCATTTTGTATGCGTCCGTATGGTTTATTAGAGGTATAAGCAAGTGTAAGCCCACGTTTCCGGGAACGGGTGCTTCCCCTTAATCCGCCGGTTCGCTGCATAAGTGTTCCGCCGCCGTCATCGAACTTCCGTTCCGGCCATGCCTTTTCATTGAAAAAAGATTTCCTTTGGAAATTGCGGTCAAATTCTTCATCCAATTCCACTTTTATATCATCCAGTGAACGGTCAATGACTTCTTTTTTAAAATCTGTATCCATTAGTGTAAATAAATAATTAGTCTTTCTTTTTAGCCTGTTTCCGTATGATCTGACAAGCAGTACAAAGTTCATTATTTAGCTTCTTTGCCTGCTTTAAATCAGATTTAGGACACACATTACATTCTGAAATGGTGTACGAGTTATAAGCCGGATAAACTGCCCTTTGCTTTCCGGGGTTAAATCGGAACATTTCTGCATGTTTTCCGGCTGTTGCCTTCTCTGCTGCATCAATAGCCTGTTTGCTATCTGACGCCGGATATTTCGCGGCCCTGACTTTAGCGACAGTACACCGGCAACGCCAACCATTCGGCGGATAGTATTTATCCCAAAACGGGTCACTGCTTGGCAATGTAATGCCTTCCAGTTCCCGGTGTGCCTTTCTAACTTTATTGTCCCCTGCTGTCCTGTATTGAAGCAGATAGCGTCCGTCCCCGTCGTCCTGTTGTTCTTCCCATCGCGCGGCCATCGTACTACTTGAAACAGTGAAATCATATTCAGCCTTCAGGTAGAATTTGTTATAAGTATCATTCAGTGTTTGAATATCCTTATAATACTGTTCAAACGGCTTTATATTCCCGGCTTCATCCAATAACATGCTGGCGGCTTCCTTCATTTCGTGAAAGGTCTTAAAACCTGAAAAAACGCCTACACTTTCGCGAAGGCTGTCTACCATTGCGTCGGATATTGTACTTTCTTCTAATCCTTGCTGGATACCTTTCGAAAGGAAAGCAGTAGTTTCTTTCACTAAAGAATCAATTACTTTTTCCCGAAGCATATCCGCACCGAATACCCGTTTGTCATGCAGCCATTTTACTGCATCGTTGAACGCTGCTTCAATGCCTGAAGTATCAGGATAATCCCCGGATAACACGAGTTCACTGTCTCCGTAAAGTTCCGCCGCTCTTTTGTGCAGCCCCACATAATCAGTGGGGCTTAATCGAAAAAAGGTTTTGACAGGGTTACTTTTTTAGGGCCAAGTATTTTGATGCCGTATTTATCTTCAAATGATTTTGAATCACAATCAAAGTGTTCCAATAGCATTGTTTCAAATGCGACCTGTTGTTCCGGGGTATAATCTATACTTTCATCATACACGTAATACAAGCCTTTAAGCGGAAACCCATGCTTAACCATGCGCGGAAGCAGTTGATCGTTAACGATGTCTTTGACAAGATCGGCATCACTGTCGATTACGTTTTCAAAGACTTCAAGATGTACTTCTGACTGTGACAGTGAACTGCCGTTGTCAATAGTCATTGTCTGATTTAATAATCCCTTACTTATTTCACTGTTGGCACGGTCAACACGTTTATCATAGACGTTAAACGCGTCCCCCCTAGTCGTTTCTTTAATATCTATTTCAGTACCTTCAGGGAATAATCCCCATGCAGCCGCGCCCATGCTTGAAAGCATATTTTCAATTTGGTTACGGTCTTTCGGGTCGCGGGTCGTTGATTTGGCTATCCTTATAGGCATACCGAATATTTCCCCGAATTGATCCCAAAACGCCAGCATGTTTTTCTTTGGGATTGCCTGATGTGCTGCTTTGAGGAATAAACCGAGGTCTTTAGGTTTACCGGCTTCAATTACCCAATCAGATAAAGGGGTGTTCCTGTAATCATATCCCTGTTTCCATTCGTCGCCCTGTTCCCGAATTATAACACCATATTCAGGTATGACATGTTTTCGTGGAATTAGTTCTACATTCTGATAACGCATTATCCCGTCAACAGTTACTACATCACCCAACTGTATAAGTGAATGACCCCAAAAACGGCTATCAAGTATATAGTCAATAAGGTCTTTAAACCACCTTGTTTCAAACAATCTTGTAGCTTCTTCATTTTCCTGCCCTTTCACATCTACCAGTTTGAAACTTTTTTTCGTCACGAAACCTTTGCGCTGACCTACACAGCCGGTCAGGTGTAAATCAGCGTCGATGTCAGAATAAATATCATATAGCGGGCCACGCCGGGGATTATCTATGTTCAAAGCCATTTGCCACGCCTGCCGCCAGTTTTTCAAATCCTTTTGTGTCAGTGCGTCCGCTTGCTGCTTTAGTTCCACCATCATAGAACTAAGCCTTTTCCGGTCGTTTTCCCTTGCAAGGTTAAACCCGCCAATATTCAGGTCTTTTATTGTACGTTGTTTTCTGCTCATTTTTACCAAATGTAAGTGTTACTTTTTCCTGACCCCCATTTAATAGGGTTGTTCACATCATCTTCTCCATTCTCGCCGGTACAGGTCGGAATGTCCGGTGTAACTTTGCCTGCCTGTACTTCTTCCAACCATTTTATTGCGCGGTCATACCGTTCTTTCCTTATCTCACGCCCCATTTTATTGGGCAACCATGACACAAGGTGATACAGGGCAATATCACAGGTGTACATGACAATAATATCATTCCTGTTATCACCTGTTGCGGAAAAAACACGCCCGGTATCATAGCGGCTTCGTAAGTAGCCTGCTATTTCTTCAATAGCCATTTTTTCAGCCTGTTCACGCTTTTGTGGTGTACTTTGTTGGAAGATGTTCAAAGAATCGGCTGAAGCTACGATATAATCATTTTCTGTTAAGAACATAATCATCCCGTTACAATGATTGCACGTCTTTCCAAATCCTGAATAGTAGTGCCCTTTTTAAAAGTATGCCTTTGAATAAGGCTTTTTAATTCCTGTTTGGAATAGACTTTTGGAACACCGGCCACCATTAGAACCATGTACTTTCTTTTACTTGTCAGCGACAATTCACGAGCCATTTTTACAGCTCTTTTAATTCTGTAATTCAGAATAATTTCTTTAATCATTTTAATCATATTACCATGAATTTTTAGGGCTTCGGCGCATACCGAAGCTAGGTTGATACTCTTGTACTCTTGTATATTTTTGTAAAATGTAAATTGCTCCTTCATCGGCGTCGGGCGCATCATCGTGCGTGCGGCTTCCTTTTTCGATTGACAGTGTTTGTTCTATGCCGGTCAACATGTCAGGGTCATTTTGTAGTTTTTCATTGTAGTAGACAAATCCCCGTTCCCATAATGGCGAAACGGCTTCAATACGACCAAACTTTTCCGGCTTTTTACGCTTATCTCCCTGAATGGGTAACTGGTATCCACGCAAATTCCCTTCAGTGGTAAATTCATCTAGTATGATGTCCTGTAAGAAATTCGCTTCCATGTAGTATTCACATATCACCCCTTCCGGGATTCGTTCATGCAGATCATAGAACCAGCGTACCATTTCACTAACCGAACATTGACGCACAAATGCAGACAAGTGATGCAGTTCTGTTCCGATCTTGCCCCATACCTTTATTGCCTTATAGTCATTTTGGGTACTGCCTTTAAATGATGGGTCACAATAGGCCACAATCTTATCATAATGTTCAAGTGGCAGCATCTTTTTCCAACGAATCCAGTCTTTACGAAATACAGTGCCTTCCTTAATCGGATTATTCATGTATTCTTTCTCAAAGGCCCGGTATCCCATAAATTCACGCTTTGTCTTTATGCGTTCAGGCGTCCAGTATTCCGGCCAAGAAGGTTTACCGTATTTATCTACTACATTCACCTGACTAACAAAAACGCCCTTTGCAGCCGCTATATTAGCCAGTACACTACATTTGCTTATAAGATTACCCACCATGATAAAACGTCCGCCTTCAGCCCCAAAAGACCCGAACAGGGCTTCTTTTACCCATTCGGTCAATTTGCGTACACGTGCATCGTTTTCACACAGTTCGTCATCGTCCAAGTCGTCGATCACAATATAGTCGGGCCGACGGTCACGGTATCGCATTCCGCGCGGTGACTGGCCGCGTCCACGGGCAAAGAAGGCAACACCGGAAGTTGTGACAAATTCGCCTTCTTCCCAACTACCGGCATTGTATTGCGGCCCGAAATCATGTATATACCGTTTGTTAAACTGTAATTCCGCCTGAATGTCCCCTAATAGTGTTTTGGCATTATCTTCGGATTTGCCGATAAGTGCCATAACATTAATCTGTCGCTGTTTTTGGCACATTAACCACATAGGAATCATTACGTCCATGTGGGTAGATTTCGCATGTCCGCGCGCCCATTTAAACACCGCAATTAAATCGCGGTTCTGAAGTATCTTTTTAGCCGCTTCGATGTGGAATTTAGCTGACGGCGTAACTTTGCCTGTTACCTTGTCTTTACAATAATGCGGGAAATAATACTCAACGAAATAGGCATAGTCTTTCCGGACACGTTCAATACGTTCTATTTGGGCGGCTTTCGTTTCCGCCACATTGACGGCGGACATTGTTTGTATCGTTTCCGATAACTGTTTCCACCTTTCCCGCGCCTGTTTAAGAGTAATTGAAGCCATTACACAAAACTGTTTTTACTCACATGTTCGGAAAGAAATACATCCTGATAATAGTTCATTGCCCTAACCAGTTCTGCCGTCAGTTCCTTGTCTACACCCATGCGCACCACCAGCCATTCGTTGTATGCTGTCATTACTTCATATATTGTGATCGCGTTTGTCTGCCTGTCTATTTTATCTATTGATGCCGCCAGCTTTGACATTTCATCAAATGTCAATTTACCTTCTTCCAGCTTCTTGTTAGCTTCCTGCATCATCTTGGTAACAATCTCCTTTCGGGTGATAGTTTTTGCAACTCTCATGGCATCCCACCCGCCTTCAGCTACCCACTTGTTAATTGTGACACGACTTTTACCCACCTTTTCCGCAACGAGTTTTTGTGTATCACCATTCAGGTAGTACATGCGTGCCAATTCCTTGATCTTTTCTACTTCATTTTTAGACATATTCTGCTTTACTTTTTGGCAAAATTGTCAAGCAAAACCGGGCGGGGCAATTAAGTGTGAAACGCTTTCCAACTATTGCGAAATGCTTTCATACAAGTGCGCAAGGCTTACACACTTTTTTGTCGGGGCTATTTTCGGTCGGTATGTTTGCAGTGAATTAAGGCGCAAAAGTGCGGAAACCAAAAACAATTAATATGTAGTAAATGGCAAAGCGAATAGTAATAAGTGATGAATCCGTGAACTGTTATGGCACATGGGTGAAAACTGAAGGAGTAGATATTTCCCAATACGAAAAGAACCCGGTTCTTCTGTGGATGCACTGGCGGGGCATTATAATCGGATGTATAAAGGATGTTCGCAAAGAAGGTGACAAGATCACCGGTGAACCTTACTTTGACGAAGTACGCGAAGAAAGTAAGCTGGCAAAACAACAATGGGAAAAAGGTACGCTTAAAATGGCTTCCGCACATTTTGAAGTATTGGAAACAAGCGATGCGGCAGAACTGATAAAACCGGGTCAATACCGGGCAACTGCCATAAGAAGCAAATTAATAGAAACAAGTATGGTTGACATCGGCGGGAATGACAATGCCCTGCCATTGATGTTGAGTTTTAAAGGTGAGGAATTAAAGTTATCGGCTGGCGAAGAAAATGACAGTCTGCCGTTGCTCAATAATAACAATAATCAAAAAAATGAAGAAAAAATGGATTACAAAACTATTGCCCTGAAATTAGGGTTGCTGGAAACAGCCGGAGAAAACGAGATTCTTTCTTCTATTGACCTGCTTCTTGGTTATAAAACGGCCAATCAGCAGTTACAACAGGAAAAAGAACAGTTGCAGTTATCCGCTATTACACAAACGGTCAAAGAAGCCACCGCTAAACATCTTATTCTAGCGGAAAAAGAGACACATTTTATTGAATTAGGGAAAAAGGTAGGTATTGATAGCCTGAAACTTACTTTTGAATCCATGACACCCATTCAAAAGCCGCTGAATCTGATTAATACCACCGGCGGGGGCAGTTCTATGTCATTGGACTGGAAAAAGTTGTCAGATGTTCCGGCTGACAAGATGGAAGAACTAAGAAATAGCGACAAACCCACCTATATGAAGCTATATAAGGCTGAATATGGCGTTGATTGTCCCAAATACTAATAATAATCAAATAACAAATGAAAACAGGATTAAATCTATTTTCCCGCTTGCTGATTAATGCAATGCTGGGTCTTATTCTTGCCGTTACAGTGGGTGTTCCCGCTTCTGTCGGCGCGGCCACTGTGGTAGGTGTGTCCGTATTATCGGGGAACTTTATGCCGGTCGGTTCTGCCTATGCCGGTGTATTTACAGAGATTTGGACGGGCGAACTGGTAAAAAAACTACGTGCAGGTATTACGGCTACTTGGCTGGATGGTATTCCCGATTATTCTGATAAGGCCGAGAACGATATTATCCATTTGATTGACGTAGGCGGCGACCCTGATGTATTAATTAACAACACTACTTATCCTATTCCTATTCAGGATTTGGATGACAAAGATATTGCGATTAGCTTGGATAAATACCAGACGTTGGCAACCCGTGTGAAAGATGATGAATTGTACGCATGTTCATACGATAAGATTGAAAGTCATAAAGAACGCCACGGGGATTCGATTCTTGTAAACAAGTTCAAAAAGGCTATCCATGCGCTTGCACCACAAAAGCATACATTGCTGACACCGGTAATACTGACAACAGGTGAAAACGATAATGGCCGCCGTAGAATTACAATAAAGGATATTATTGCCCTGAAGGATAAATTTGATAAAATGGAAGTTCCGACCGATGGCCGCCGGCTGGTATTGTGTACCGATCATGTGAATGATCTGTTGCTGGTAGATCAGAAATTTAAAGACCAGTATTATAACTACACTTCAGGCAAGATTGCAAACTTATACGGATTTGAAGTATATGAATACGTTAGTTGTCCTTTCTTCACTACAAACGGAGCAAAGAAGAAGTTCGGTGAAGCTGCTACGGAAGGAACTTATCAGGCTTCTGTTGCTTTCTACACAAAACGCATGTTTAAGGCATCCGGTTCTACTAAGATGTACTATTCAGAAGCGGCGACCAGTCCTCAAACACAAGAGAACCTAGTCAACTTCCGCCATTATTACATTGTACTGCCTAAAAAGCAGGAAGCAATAGGCGCGATAGTCAGCGCATCTTATGTGCCTGAAATCTCCGCAACACCGGAAGAAATTACATTCCCGGCTGGTGGTGGCACAAAACAGATCGCGGTCAGTGCATCTTCTGATTATGCCTATACAGAACCGGAAGGCTTTAAGATCATAAAGCAGGATAAAATTCTACTGGTTACAGCGTTGGATAACTCCACCGGTGAAGCAGCTAAAGAAGGCATTATAACGCTTACTCTTGCCGAGGATGTAACAAAGACGGCCACTATCACATTAAGCCAGCCTGTCGCCCCTGTTGCACCTGCAAAAGCAAAAGCAACACCCAAAGCCCAATCAAGGGTGGATGATGTGCCACGTATCAACGAAACAGACGGCAATTAATAAAATGGCAAAGTTACAGTATTTAGTTATCCACTGCACCGCCACGCCTGAAGGTCGTGAGGTCACAGCCGACAATATTAAGGCGTGGCACACGAACCCGACCGCAAAGGGTGGGCGTGGCTGGAAGCAGGTAGGATATACAGATTTGTTTCACTTGGATGGAACGGTTGAAAGGTTGGTACAGAACAATGAGGATGCCAATGTTGACCCGTGGGAAATTACAAACGGGGCTACCGGTTACAATGGAATCAGCAGGCATATAGTTTATGCCGGTGGTGTAGGTCGGGACGGTAAAACGCCAAAAGACACCCGGACACCCGGACAAATGAAAGCATTGGAAGAATACGTAAAAGACTTCCATAACCGTTTTCCTTCAGTGAAGATTATAGGACACAATCAGATCGCGGCAAAGGCTTGTCCCAGTTTTGATGTACAAAAGTGGTTGAAATCAATAGGTATAAATAAATAAAATGAACACTCTTGAAATTCTCCGGCTTGTTGCAGAAATTCTCCTTGCTGTTGTGGCGGCTGGGGGCTTCAAGAACTGGACTGATACAAAGAAATACCGTCAGGAAGTAGAAAAATTACGTGCCGAGGTTGAATCAGCAAAAACAAATACCCGGAGTAATGAACTTGAAAACGTGAAAAAGGCAATGGCTATCCTGATGGAAGAAGTTGTAGAACCTTTAAAAAAAGAAATCAATGCAATTAGAAAAGAAATGGCACGGCTTCGTAGAGCCGTTGAAAAGGTTAGTGTTTGTCCCCATTCTGCTGATTGTCCTGTGCGTCGCGAGTTGCAAAGCTCCGAGGAACGCGACCGGGCTTCTCCTTCCTAAACCGATAGAGATACCGAAACTTATACCGGTACAAATTCCACCTGATTCGGCTTGGTTGCGGGCTTATTTGGCATGTGACAGTAATAATCAGGTAATCATGCAGGCTTATGAGGAACAAAAAGGGAAAGGCATTAGTAGTTCGTTAAAGTTGGATAATGGGAAATTGGATTTTCATGTTGTATTCTTACATGACACACTCTATATACCCGGTAAAGATTCACTGATCTACGTGCCTGTTGAAGTTCCGGGCCCTGAAACGAACGTTCTTTCATGGTGGCAACAATTATGGATAAAATTAGGGAAGTCACTTTCTTCCGGTATTGCCTTGTACCTGCTTGTCCGTTTGCTTATAAAGAGGTTTAAATAAGATTTAAACGCATTTAAAATGAAAAATAAAGATACAGAACTACAAGAGAAGCCGATAGTAACAGAACCGGAATTTTTGAAGCAATACCGGGCATGTTATCCGGGTGTTAAGAAATTCCATGTTACCGGTGATAACTTGGTCTTTCTTGACAAAGATTATCAAAATGCCGTATCCCACCAAGCACAGGTAGGAAAAGGCGAATTAAAAACCTATTAAAATTAAAAACATGAGTTTACCAAATGTAAAAATATCAATCGGCAACGGAAACATGGGAATTGTTTCTTCTTCCGATGATGGAGTTGCCGGGCTGATTCTCACAGGTACAGCCGTTTCCGGGAAACTGGAACTCAATAAAGTGTACGTATTAGGGGCGGTTTCCGATCTTGATAAATTAGGCATTAAACCGGAAACAAACCCTCTTGCCTATAAAGATGTTAAAGCCTTCTATGAAACGTCAGGAGATGGCGCGGAACTTCATTTGCTTGTTGTCAGTGAAGCAACTACACTCACACAGATATGTGCATCTGACGCAGGTTCACCGCTTAAAAAACTGATTAATTCGGCGGCAGGCCGTATCCGTTTGGTGGGTGTAAACCGAAATACACCGAAAGAATACAATCCCACCGTAGACCGGTGTTTGGATGCGGATGTAATAACAGCGATTACGTCAGCGCATAATGTCGCGGAAGGATTTCTCGAAAGTATAGCCCCTTTCCGGCTATTTCTTCCGGCTCTTGGATGGACGGGTGAAACAAGTGATATGTTCCAGCCCCGCGAAGGAAGTTATAACCGTGTATGTGTTGTTATGTCCTCTGATGGAAAGTTTGGTGAAAGTTCTTCTTACTCTGCCGCTATCGGTCAAGTGCTTGGACGTGCTGCCAAAATAGCCGTTAATCAGAATATTGGGCGTGTACGTAGTGGGGCTATTGCTGCAAAAGGTTATTTGACGGACGGAAAAACGCCTGAAGAACATTACAGCGTATGGGGAATACTTGATGATGCAGGATATATCTTTTATCGCACATTCATAGGTAAAAACGGGTACTATCTGAACGGTGATGCAACTGCTACGGCTACTTCTGACGATTACTGTTTTCTTGCCAACGGGCGTGTTATCGACAAAGCGGTGGTAATTGCTTATGAGACGTATATTGATGATATACTTGACAACATTGAAGTAGATGCCGATAGCGGTGCAATTTCCACACCTTTATGTAAATCCTTTGAAGCAAGTATTGTCCGGGCCGTCACAACACAAATGGCAGGTGAAATCAGTTCTTTCACCGCTTATATCAACCCGTCACAAAATATTCTTTCAAGCGGACAAATGGACGTTGAATGCGATATTGTACCGACCGGGGTATTGAGAAATATAAAAGTAAATCTATCACTTAAAAATCCGACTGCATAATGGGATTACTAAAATTTAATTCAAATGAATACGCATGGGTAGATGTAAAAGTCGTCATGCTTGGCCGTGAGGTAGTAGGCTTACGGGGTATCGAATACAAGGTAAAGCACCAAAAAGAAGTGCTGTACGCAACAGGTAAGAAAGGTCGTGGCATCCAAAAAGGAAAGAAAGAGTATGAAGGTACTATTACACTCCTGCAAAGTGAAATAATCGCTTTAGATCGTGCTGCACAAGAAAAGGGATATGAGGATATTACAGATATTGACTTTGATGTCATTGTCTGCTATCTGCCGGATAATGGTGTTATTACTACTGATAAAGTAGTCAACGTGTCCATTTCAGAAATACCAAGAAACTTGAAAGAAGGTGATCTGCAAATGGAAGTTGCCCTTCCGTTTATTGCACTGGATGTTGAATCAAATGTATTATAAAACAGAATATGAATACAAGGAATGTACCGGAATATTGTGAATTACGTGCAAACCAATTAGATAAAATGAATATGGAAACAAAAGTAGAAAAAACAATCGAACAGAAAATTAGTGAATGGAAAGCAAAACACGGAGATGTGTTTCAGGTTGAAGTTGATGGCCGTGTTGCCTACTTGAAAAGACCCGATAGAAAAGTGCTTGGAGCAGCAGCCGTTACGGGTAAAAGTGACCCGATGAAATACAACGAAGTTATTTTGAATAACTGCTGGCTGGAAGGGGACGAAGAAATCAGAACTAATGATGCCATGTTCTTGGGCGTTTCCGCACAACTGGCCGAAATCATTGAAATCAAGGAGGCGACACTAAAAAAGCTCTAGCAGGGACGAATATAGCGGATAAGAAAGGCTGGCTGTCAATGGCTGATACTCTTATCCGCGCAGTCCTGCACATGAATCCCGATGAACTGACCGATGAAGAATGGGCGCATCAAACGTTTATGGCGGAATGGGCTTTATCAGTTATTCAGGAAGGCAGAATAAGATAATATCAACTATTATCATCAAAAGGGCAAAGTAAACTATATAACGGTAACGGTACATCTTTCCGCCTTTCTTCAGATACATCGGAAGTGATGTAACAGCACCATAAGGCAGAAGCACCGGAAGCGATAAAATGAGTAATCCCCACCGGATGATCGTTGGAATATTCTTTAGTGCCTGAATACCCCAATAACTAAAGAATGCAACTATATAAATAATAAAGATAATTCCTAACATGGCCAATACACTTGAATATATATTTAGTCTACAAGATAAAGTTTCTGCTAAGATAGGCAATATTACCGTAACTTCCGAAAAGATGTTAGGTAAATTTGCTGATTTAGAGAAGAAAACCGTATCTGTAAACAGGACATTCAATGAAACCGGGCGCACGTTGGGTTCTTTACGTGAAAAAATTGCACTCCTTCAGGCTGAACGGGAATGGATACCGGCAGAAAATATCGAAGGCATCCGGGCATATAACCGGGAAATGAAGAAACTGACAAAGGAGATAACCAAATTAGAATCTTTAAACGGCGGTAAATTCAAAAAGTGGAGTAAGGAAGCATTTGCCGCAATACCGGGTAGTAACCTTATAAGCAACCCGCTTGTAGCCGGTGTTGCAGCATTGGGATTTTCAGGAAAGTCAGCAATGAATTTTGATGAAGGCATGGCACAGGTGAATATCACCGCGCAACTGGATGAAACGGGGCTTGATGATCTGAAAACTAAACTCAAAAAGATTGCGAAGGATAATAAAACGGATGTACTTGTTGCGCCTGTCGGATTTGAAAAAATCAACTCCCAACTCAACGACGTGGATTTATCTTTGTCGATTCTTGATGCTTCCCTTAAAGGAAGTAAAGGCGGGTTTACAGAACTTGATACTGTGTCCGGTGCACTAGCCCAAACACTTTCTATTGTTGGTAAAGAAAACGCCAGTGCACAAGAAGTTTTAGATACATTCTTTGCCGCCAAGCGTGTAGGTGCTGGCGAATTTGCTGACTTTGCACGTTATATGCCCAATTTGATCGCCGGTGCTTCAAATCTTGGAATCGGTTACAAAGAAGTTGCCGGTACATTTGCTTATATGACCGGAAAGGGGCAAAGTGCGGAACGCGCGGCTGTTCTCATGGAAAATGCTTTTTCCGTACTTGGACGTGCTGATGTGCGGGGCAAAATGGAAAAGGCCGGTATCAGTGTTTTCGATGATACCGGAAAGATTCGTTCTGTCGTTGATATATTCGGAGACTTGCAAGGTATATTGTCACAACTTAACGACGAACAAAAATCCTCATTACTTGAAAAATTCGGGATTGTCGATAAGGAAGCAAAGAACGCATTTGCCGTTCTTTCCTCTGACGTTGATAAACTGAAAGGGTCAATGAATGATGTTGCTAATTCTAGCGGGGAAACGGATAAGGCTTTGCAATATTCTAAAAACTCAATGCAAAAGGCAACGGAAGTATGGGAATCATTCAAAAATGTGGGTCTTGAAGTTGGTACATTTATTCTTCCCCTTATTAATGCAGGACTTGATGTAGCCAGTACGGTATTAAGTGGATTGGGGTATGCTGTCAATCTTATCAACGGTCTGTTTTCTTGGTGGTGGGAACAGCTAGCAACCGGAAATCCCCTTATTTGGGGGATAACCGGAGCAGCAAGCGCACTATCAGCCGCCCTTCTTGTAAATTGTGTACGAATGAATGCCGTTCTGCTTGCAACTAAGGCCAAATTAATTTGGGACGGCTTGCAAACCGGTGCTACATGGTTGCTAACCACCGCACAATGGGCGTTAAATGCTGCTTTCTATGCTTCGCCTTTAGGTTGGATTGCATTAGCTATCGGAGCAGTAACGGCAGCCGTAGTGTACTGCTGGAATCATTTTGAGGGCTTCCGCAAATTTATAATGAGTATGTGGGAGACTATTAAAGAGTTTGGGCGTGTATTGCTTGATGCCATTGTATCACCATTTAAACAGATTCTAAAAGGACTTGGCGGAGTTGGTTCGGCATTGGTTTCCCTTGTTAAAGGAGATTTCAAAGAAGCGGCCACCGCTGCCAAAGAAGGGTTTAAGGACATCGGGGAAGGCATGTTAAATGCTAGCCCGGTCATGGTCGGCGCAAATGTTGTCAAGAATGGGAACTGGTCTGAAGCATGGGAAAAGGGACAGCAGGAAGGTGCAAAAAGCTGGCAGGCGTCCCAAAATAAAAAGGATGAAAAGAACAACGGTATAGACAGTCTTATCCCGTCAGCCATTCAGCCGGAAACACCGGCTGTCAATTATGACGACCTGATGAAGAAACTAGCTAAAACAAAAAAAGCTGGCTCCAAAGGGAAGAAGGTTATAAACCTGAATGAAACGTCAAAAACGGCACAGGATTATAAAGAGACTTCCGATTATACAGCCGTTACAAAGAAACTTGAACCGGTGAAAGTCAACCTGTCACCCGTATCCCAAACGATGGCAAAGGCGGACACTGCCGGTAAAGTCATAGACGGGCGATCACGCTTTGCAAAAGCGGATGATTCACGACAACAGTATGAACCGGAAAAGGAAAATTATCTGGCTGATATAATGCGCAATGTTCGCAAGATCGCAGCCGTGGCTGCCATTCCTTTGGCGGTAAATATTGCTGCACCAGCACAACCGGCACAAGCGAATGACAAACTAGCCTTTACGCAGTTAATGCAACCGGATATAACGGCAGATATTCCCGCGCCGGTTATGACCGTTAATGTACCACCGGTACAGGATAAGATGCAACCTGTGAACAAACAGGAAACACCAGCTTTGACACAGCTTGTTCCGCCGATCATAGCAACAGATATTCCCGCACCGGTTTTGATCGTCAATGTACCACCGGTACGGGATAAGATGCAACCGGTAAACAAACAGGAAACACCGGCTTTGACACAGCCTGTTCCGCCGGTCATAACAACGGATATTCCCGCGCCGGTTTTGGCCGTTAATGTACCACCGGTACAGGATAAGATGCAACCGGTGAACAAACAGGAAACACCGACTTTGACACAGCCTGTTCCGCCGGCCATGACAACGGATATTCCCGCGCCGATTTTAGCCGTTAATGTTCCACCGGTACAGGAGAAAATACAACCGGTGAACAAACAGGAAACACCGGCTTTGACACAACCTGTTCCGCCGATCATAGCAACGGACATTCCCGCGCCTGTTCTGACCGTTAATGTATCACCGGTACAGGATAAGATGCAACCGATAAGCAAACAGGAAACACCGGCTTTAATACAGCCTGTTCCGCCGATCATAACAACGGATATTCCCGCGCCTGTTTTGGCCGTTAATGTTCCGCCGGTACAGGAGAAAGCAAAAACAGTTCCTAATAATCCGTTTTCTATCCAGCCGGAACAAAGTACTGAAGTTCCGGGGATATATATTAAAGAGCCGGTTAATACAAAGAAAGACGGTTTTCAAGAGTTGGCAGATAGTGTCCGTAATTTGTCGTTACTCTCCGAAGCTACACCGATAGCCAGTGCATTTCCTGTCGGTCAAATGGGGGCAGATATGATTCAAGAAAGAGGGGCTGACTATATGAATAGTCTCCCACAAATCAAGAATGATATTCTTATTCCTGAAATGGCTGTACCTGACACGAATGTGTACAATATAAGCAACGATAAAAACGAAAGAGTTAATGAACGCACAAGTATATTCAGTGAAAAAGAAACAGTGCGGGATACGGGAAAGACTATTCAGATAGACAGGGTTTGCGATCAAATTGTCATACATGTTGAAAACACAGACAAAAAAGGTGAAAGTGAAATCCGTAATGCTGTGATTAAGGTATTTAATGAAATTTACGAAGTATAGGTAATATGGAATTTAATATTGCAAAAGTTTTAGTTTCTGCATTGGGATATAAAGGTTTGCCATATCCGGGTGTGTGGTTTCCTTCAGGTAAAATCACCGGCGAAGAACCGGAATACCAATATGAAGGACAGGAAAAAGATGTTAAGACACATTCTGATTTAGGCTCTGTATTACGTAAACAGGACGCACAGGGACGATATTATTTTATGCCTGTCGTATTGGAGCACAAAGGCAAGGAATATGAAATACCGAACTCCGTTATCAGCTTTACAGGGAAAAAGAACATTGTAGAAACTGCAATGATCGGGCGCAAAGGTAGCGTGAAAGAACTTATAAATATAGATGATTACGAAATCAGTATTCAGGGCGTTGCGCAATCAGATGATTTCCCTGAAGCGGAACTGGTTGCACTCAACGAACTATATAATATCAATGAATCCGTTATACTAAAATGCGCACTAACTAACGTATTTCTTGAAGAAGATGACAAAGTAGTTATAAAGAGCCTTGATGTGTCGGATATGAAAGGTACTGACAGTTTTGTCATTATTAAAATGTCGTTAATCACAGATCGAAATTTTGAGCTAATAATTGAATAACCATGTTTGTACTTTGCAGTGAAATAAAGATAGGAAGCGTTTCTTTTAAGTCGGTACATGAAGTACAGATAAAAAGAAGCATTTATAACCTTGCGGCAACGGCTATAATCAAAATACCGGTTACTGCCGTGCTTAAACATACCGGAGAACCACCGGCACATATTGAGACAGCCAGCACAATAAAGGCCGGTGACAAGGTAGAAATTCGCCTGGGATATGATAATAGTTTCAATACAGAATTTGTCGGGTATGTGAAACGGTTAAATTATAAAGTTCCTTTAGAAATAGAGTGTGAAGATGAATACTACATGACGCGCCATGTGAATTGTGTGTTCTCAAAGAAAGAAACGACATTAAAACAGTGTTTGAATACCATTCTAACAGGAATAAAACTGGCATCCTGTGTAGACCTTACATTAAAGAACTTTGTAATTAACAATAAACCCGGTTCATGGGTGCTCGGTTATCTAAAGAAAGAGTATGGTTTGACGGTTTTCTTTGATATAAACGGAAATCTGTATGCAGGAAAAGCGCATGATGTAAAGGGGGAAACTGTTAAATACCGGCTTCGGTATAATGTCGTAAAGGATGATGATTTAAAATATCAACTCGCTAACGATGTGAAACTGAAAGTAAAGGCTATCTGCTATTATAAAGACGGAACAAAGATAGAAGGCGAAATCGGGGAAGAAGGCGGTGAAACAAAGACACTATATTATTATGACGTAAAGGATACAAAAGAACTGAAAACGCTAGCCGGGGAAGAACTCAAACGATACTCATTTGACGGGTATAGGGGAAAGATTGAAACATTCCTTTTCCCTTTCTCCCTGCCCGGCATGGTGGCAGAACTCGATGACCCGGTTTATCAGGAACGTAACGGGAATTATTTTATCGAAAGTACAGAAGTTTCATTCAGTACTTCAGGAGCGCGTAGAACGGTTGAATTAGGCATTAAGGCATGAATGAAATAGAAGAAATACGACGTAAGATTATGAGCGAAAGCGGGGATAGTTTGGTTTTTCCTGCAATCGTGACAAAGGTAGATGAAAGTGACTTCACCTGTGAAGTGCGGCGTGATGACGCAGTGGACTATTTCGATGTGCGTTTGCGCGGGCTGGTAAAGGGAGATTTACAAGGCTTTGCATTTATACCTAAAATGCAAAGTACTGTATTGGTTTGCCGCATTGGTAAAAGCAATGAATTGTTTGTCTGCCAGTTCACGGAAATAGACAAGGTTATTTTTACCAGCGCGGACACTTCCCTGACAGTTGATGCGGATAAGATTGAAGTATTGAAAGGTGGCAACTTTTCTATATTAATCAATTCGGAAAGCATGACTATACAAGCCGGGCAAGCAACAATAAAAACCACGACTGGCGGACTAACACTGACAAAAGGTTCTTCCGGTCTTAAAAAAACACTGAACGACCTTTTAGCGGCCATTCAGAAATTGACAGTAACGACAAGTTTAGGCCCAAGCGGGCCGCCTATTAATATGGCTGATTTTATAAAAGTGCAAAAGGAGTTATCTAATTATTTGGAGGGTTAAAATATGGCATTGGTAAAAGCAACGGTTAAAGCTGGTATAAAATCAGCATTTACACAAGTGATGAATCAGGAAGAAGGACGGGAAGATGCACTGGATAAAGTGGCGGATAAGATTGCAGATGCCGTTATTAGTGCGATCAAAAGTGCACAGATAACATATTCTGCCGGATTGGTTGCCCCGGCAATGGGCGGCCCGGTAACAGGAACTTTTAATTGTACTATAACATGATAGATATACAACATACAGAGGACGGAGATATAGATATAACGTCAGGTGACATTCTTTATAGTGAATCTACAAGCCAACACCAAAAAGATATATTGCTTGCCGATAAGGGGCATTATAAGGAAAGCCCTGAAACGGGTGTAGGTGCAGTTAATTATATCAATGATACCGACCCGGAAAACTTCTACCGTGCCGTCCGCAAAGAGCTTACCCGTGACGGCATGAAAGTGACAAAAGTAAGCATGAATAATACAATAGCAAGATATGAAGAAAGTGACGATTAAACCAAATCAGACTATATATGATATTGTACTGTCAGAATATGGTACATGTGAAGCAGTCGCTAAAATCATCAATGACAACCCGGGTTTGGCTAATGATGACAGTGCTAAAGTTCTATGCGGTATTGACCCAATTAATGATAAAGGTCTTTATTTAGACCTTCCGTTACTGCCGGGAAGTACGGTTTTAATTGATATGGATAGTGTTTTAAAAAAGAATATAGTTAAGGAACTGGATAAGCCAATTACAACATTTGATATACAGAATTATGGCACGGACAATAAATGAAATACAAAATGAGATTATTACTTCCCTTAATGGGAAGAAAGATATTTCACTTTCTACCAGTAAGGTGGCAGAATGGCGGTTATGGACTTATATTATCGCTGTTGCAATACATTCCTTTGAACTGATTCTTGATGTGTTCAAATCGGAAATTGACACACTGACAAACAAGATCACACCGGGAACTGTACGCTGGTATGCTGAAATGTGTTATCGTTTTCAAAACGGACATGAGCTATTATTTGATGAAAATACAGCAATGCTTTATTATCAGACAAACGACCCGGACGCACAGATCATCAAAGTTGTTGCCATACGGGAAAATAAAAACATGCTGACTATAAAAGCGGCGAAGAAAAACAGCTCTGGGAAGATTGTGCCGCTTGATGTTGATGAAAAATACAATTTTGCTTCTTACATAGATGCTGTTAAGTTTGCCGGGGTTGATACAAATGTCATATCTACAAGTGAAGATAAGTTGCGGTATAACATTGAAGTCTTTTTTGAAACTTCTATCCCGTCCACGCTTGTAAATGAGAATGTTGTTAAGGCGTTGGATGCTTTTAAATCCTCTTTAGGGTTCGATTCTATGATTTATAAGCAGCGTTTTATTGATGCCGTTATGGGAGCGCAGGGAGTAATAACGTGTAATCTCATATCGCTTGAACGAAAAGGGGCTACGGATACGAATTTCATACAGGTAGGAATCTTTTCTGAATTGGAATCCGGGTACTTTGAATATTCTGACGATAGTATAATCACACTTAAAACACTTAAAGATTTGGAAACATGAACATCAAAATGAACTTCCTGAACCTTGCGCGGCAACTACTGCCGCCACACAAAAGACAACCGGTACGCATGAAATTGTTACATGGATTTTTTGCCCCATTACATAGCCTTTTTGAGACTTTCGATCAATGGCGTAGTGATTCCCGGATGATGGTTAATGTGAACTCACAAATCAAAGTCTTTGAAGGATACCTAAGAAAAAAATACAATGAGCCTATAAGCATCAAAATTATAACTTATAACAATGGGCTGTTACTCGTTGGGCTGGGAATTGAAGGTAAGACCATGTGGCCGGAAATCGGTTTGGAGACGGAAAGCATGAAGGCCGTACCACTTGAAAATGAGATTCGGGATAAATTTGACGGGGTTGATTTCATTGTATATATCCCCGCCGGGATTAATATAAATCTCATTGATGCAGAGATTCAGAAATATAAACAGGTATTAACGACTTACAAAATAGTACAGCAATGAAAGAACATGTACAAAAAACAGGTATTAGACAGTGGGCTGGTGAGGATTTTATTGATTTGCAATCCGAACCGTTAAAAGCTATTGAGGGATTTTTAAAAGAATACGGGTCTTGTATCATTCAGGGCGGGCATGTAACCAGCAACGGGAACGGAACATTTTCTGTTTCTTCAGGCTTGGCCGCATTATCAGGAAAAGATGTTGAAGGCAATGATACATTTAAAGTTGTCCCCTTTGCCGCGTTGGAAAAAACGACATTACCGGTGTATCTCACACTTACATGCTCAATAGTTGAACGGGCTTACATGGATAACAAGGTGAAGCCGATAGCATACGAATATAAAGCGGCGGTTGCTGCTGTCAAACCGGAAGGTGTATCATATCTTGAATTATCTGAAAAGGTATTGCGCTTTGTGGATGTGATGCAGGATACGGCACACCGGTTTATGACAGATACAGAACGTACCAAATTGAATGGAATTGCTGAAGGAGCAAACAAGTATGTTCATCCGGGCAGCCATCCGGCCAGCATGATTACTGAAGATACTATACACCGGTTTATGACTGATGCAGAACGTACCAAGTTGAACGGGATTGCAGCAGGAGCGAATAACTATGTTCATCCGGGCAGCCATCCGGCCAGCATGATTACTGAAGATGCTACACATAAGTTTATGACTGATGCAGAACGTACCAAATTAAACGGGATTGCAGCAGGGGCGAACAACTATGTTCATCCTACCAATCATCCGGCAAGTGTGATTACTGAAGATGCTGCACACCGGTTTATGACTGATGCAGAACGTACCAAGTTGAACGGGATTGCAGCAGGAGCGAACAACTATGTTCATCCGGGCAGTCATCCAGCAAGCATGATTACTGAAGATGCTACACATAAGTTTATGACTGATGCAGAACGCACCAAATTAAACGGGATTGCAGCAGGAGCAAACAACTATGTTCATCCTACCAATCATCCGGCAAGTGTGGTTACTGAAGATGCTACACACCGGTTTGTAACTGACACAGAAAAGGCCGGATGGAATGGCAAGGCAGCAGGAGATCATAACCATGCAGGGGTATATCAGCCAGTAGGCAGTTATGCACCCGCTTCGCATAAGCACGGAGCAACAGATGTGACCGAGGATGCTACACACCGGTTTGTGACTGATACAGAAAAGGCCGGATGGAATGGTAAGGCAGCAGGAAATCATAACCATGCAGGGGTATATCAGCCAGTAGGCAATTATGCACCCATTTCGCATACACATCCGGCAACGCAGGTAAACGAAGATACTACACACCGGTTTGTGACTGATGCGGAAAAAAACGGATGGGATAGTAAGGCAGCAGGAAACCATAACCATGACGGCAAGTATCAGCCAGCCGGCAGTTATGCACCTGCTTCACATAAACATGCAGCAACAGATGTAACAGAAGATACTACGCACCGATTTGTAACGGATTCTGATAAGACAAATTGGAATGGAAAAGCAGCAGGAAACCATAATCACGATGACAAGTATCAACCGACCGGCAATTATGCGCCAGCTTCACATAAGCACGGAGCGTCAGAAATAAATGAAGATGCTACACATCGGTTTATGACTGATGCTGAACGTACCAAGTTAAGCGGAATCGCAGCAGGAGCAAACAACTATATTCATCCTGCCAGTCATCCGGCCAGCATGATCGAAGAAAGTGCGTCAAGAAAATTTATGACGGACACGGAGAAAAATCTACTAAGTACTCTCGGGACGAATGCCGCATTGAAAGATTTTTCCAATGTTACGACAAAAAACCTTTCCACAAATGGATACTATAAGCTACCGGACGGTTTATTAATCCAGTGGGGACAACAGGTAGGTTCAACGGCTAGCACTGTGACAATTTATCTGCCAACTTCTTTTTATGATACTAATTATATTATTCATGGTTGCATTATTAAAGATGCTTATGATGGAAATGTTTATACCGCTACACCATTGATTAACCCAACAATTAATAATTTTAAAATGGATAGAAACTTTGGCTCTAGTTCCGGTACTGGAGTTTCTAGGGCAAAATATAGTTGGATTGCTATTGGACGTTGGAAATAAGAAATATTATAACATGAAAATTAAAATGAATAGTTTTAGTAGAAAATTAGTATTATTTCTCGTTATCCTTTTTACACAAAGTTCTCTCGGGACGAACGCTGCACTGAAAGATTTTTCCAATGTATCAACAAAAAGCCTTTCCCAAAACGGATATTATAAGCTGCCAGACGGCTTAATGATTCAATGGGGATACGCTACTGCAAGTACTGAATATAAGACGGTTTATATGTCTACATCATTTTATGATGAAAATTATGCAATAATAGTAAATCCAATTATAAACGGTACAACCTACGTTGTTATAGTTGCTAATGTTAGGGCTAAATATAAATCATATTTTCAAACCGTAGGAAGAGCCGCTGGTATTTCATCTATTGGCCTTTCCACAGAACCTTTATATTGGATTGCCATTGGTAGATGGAAGTAAAATAAATATAACATGAATTTGAAAATGAAGGATTTAAGTAGAAAAGTAGTAATAGTTTTAATAGTCCTTTTTGCACAAAGTTCTCTCGGGACGAACGCTGCACTGAAAGATTTTTCCAATGTGTCAACAAAAAGCCTTTCCCAAAATGGATATTATAAGCTGCCGGATGGCCTGATGATTCAATGGGGGCTTTCAGACGTTTCAGGTTCAAGTAGGACAATATACCTTCCTGTTTCATTTTATGATACCTATTACAGTCTTGTCACAAATGTAACAAAATCACAAGGAGCAACAATGTCAGTCGTTTCATCTTCAATACTATCTAAAACAAAATCTAATTTTGTTGTGAATGGTACTTATCAATATGAAAATGGCGATTATGGATATTTGCAATCAACCGAGAAAATTTATTGGTTGGCTATTGGTCGTTGGAAATAGTAGAATAATTATAACACGAAAATGAAGATGAATAGATTTAGTAGAAAAATAGTGCTGATTTTAATAGCTGTTTTTGCACAAAGTTCTCTCGGGACGAATGCCGCATTGAAAGATTTTTCCAATGTTACGACAAAGAACCTCGGACAAAACGGGTATTATAAACTGCCTGATGGCCTGATGGTTCAATGGGGAATATCTTCATCATCTGGTAGAAACAGGACTATTTACCTACCACAATCTTTCTTTGATACAAACTACAAAGTCATGCTTACAATGAGACGAACAGAAGACAGCACGACGAATCTAACTTGTGACGTATGGCATTCAAGAACAATTTCCAGTTTTGTCATGTACGGATTGTATCATGCAACAGACATAAATAACGGGGCATCCATAAGTGGATTTGAATGGTTTGCGATTGGACGATGGAAGTAAAATAATTGTAACACGTATTTTATTATGAATGGTTTAAGTAGAAAAATAGTACTGATTTTAATAGTCGTATTTGCACAAAGTTCTCTCGGAACTAATGCGATTTTATTAGAAGGTGATAATTTAGGACAAAACGGATACGTGAAATATTCGAATGGGTTCTTGATTCAATGGGGGTATTCATCTAGTTCTAGCAATGCTACTTATATATATCTACCAACGTCATTCTATAATACTAATTACTGTGTTACAATAACATTCGTTGAACCGGGTAATGGTATGAATATAGTATCTCCTTTATTAACTTTAAAAAATACATCAAATTTCAGAATGCGTTCAAGGTATGCAGTTGGTAATGCAAATGGGACTGGAGAAGGTACTAATCCCTTTGGTTGGATAGCTGTTGGACGCTGGAAATAAACAAAATATAATCATTATGAAGTATTGGAAAAATGGATTCTACGACGAATTAGTAGAAGGTGCAGTAGAAATTACTGAAGAATATTACAATCAACTTTTAAACGGTCAATCAGATGGTTTACAGATCGCTGAAAACAATAATGGGTTTCCCATTTTGATTGAATATGAATTTACTTTTGAAGATATTAAAAATCAAAAGTTAGAATCATTGCGCGAATATGACGCGTCTAAATCGGTGAATCAGTTTAGTATTGATAATGTATTCGGTTGGTTAAGCAAAAGTGATCGTGTGGGGCTTATGAACTCTATTAATATTGAAAAAGAAGCCGGACGGTCTGAAACAAGTATTTGGATTGGTGATACAAAGTTTGTCTTATCAATCGAAAGAGCTATTGACATGTTACAACAACTAGAATTGTATGCCCTTGCGTGTTTTGATACGACACAAAGGCATACGAAGGCTATTCAACAGCTAGAGACAAAAGAAGAAATCGAAGCATACAACTATTATGTAGGCTATCCGGGGAATTTGAGTTTTGCCGGATAACCTACTTTAAAATTGTAGTTTTCTACTTCTGTAATAGTTTGCAATGATCTGACTGCTGCAATGTGGGATTGTGTTACATTGTAGCAGTTTAGTGCATACATTTCAATCTCATCCAGCATTGATAAAGCGTCAGAAATTGGAATGATATACTTTGTTGCGTCATACCACAATATCGTGTCTGCTTTACCCATCTGTTTTTCAATCGAAATTGAGTTAAATAATCCAACACGTGTACTTTTATCAAACCACATAACATTCTCGCCTAAAACAAGAGAATTGACATCTTCCGATTTGTCAAACTCCTGTATTTCAGCAACTTTATTTTTTATTACATCTTCAAATGAGTACTCATATTCTACCAAAATAGGATGCCCGTTTTGATTATCAACTATAAGTAACCCGGCTGATTGACCGTTTAAAAGTTGATTGTAATATTCTTCAGTAATTTCTACTGCACCTTCTACTAATTCGTCGTAGAATCCATTTTTCCAATACTTCATAATGATTATATTTTTAAATTATTTCCAACGTCCTATTGTTAACCAATCGAAAGATTCTTGTGATAATCCAGTAGTCCCCCCACTTGCATAATTTCTATTCAAATAAAATCTACTAACAGTTTTATTTATCGCCAAGGGAGATGATGAATATACGGCGGAGTCACTACTAGGCTTATATACAGTTGCAAATATTTTATATTCAGTATTATAAAAAGATGCAGGCATAGTCACACTATACGAAGCTGTAGATGACCCCCCAACTCTACCCCATTGTACAAGTAATCCATTATTAAATTTTGCATAACCGTTCAAGGATAGGTTTACACTTATTGCGTTCGATAGATCAGCTAGTGCATACGTAGTCCCGAGAGAACTTATGTATAAAATGACGTTATTGTGTTCCCAAAACAAACCGTTTCGTTTTGGGTTTCTTGGAAAAATTAAATCATTTCGTTTTAAAAAAGCGTTCGTGTGGTTTTGCGGATTCTAAACGATATGAATGTCGTTAAGGAATATGATTATTTTTATCAGAATCAATCCGTAGAACCTGAATTGACTTATTATAATGAGCAAATCAGAGAAACTTTTACCCGGAATACTTGTGACGCATCTTTAGGAGAAATGGGGGAATTTATCGATTATGTAGTGCCTGCAAAGAAATATAGTTCAACTTTATCACAGGAAGACGCTAATCAGAAAGCCTATATCGATTTGCGGAATAATGGTCAGCAATATGCCAATGAGCATGCAGAATGTAATTCGAATATAATCGTGTCTGTTTATAATCCCATGGAACAGGATTATTATCTGACGTTTGATTGGGGAGTTCAGGGAAGCATCGTTACCGATTATTACGAAATACCACCCAGCCGCAAAATCGCTGATACGGGAGATGTACTCAAAGACTATGAGCCTATTAAGGTTTACGTACCCAGAAGATTCTATAGAGATACTCGGGTTGCACCTCAAGATGATCATTGGGCATATGAGGAGCCTTCTATAAAATCCACTCCTTATGCTTTCGATATCAACTATAACATTGAGTATTATACCGGTCATGAAGATATATACGTTATAGGCGGCTATCCTTTTACTTATTAATTCTCTTTATTAAAAACAATCAGATATGAAGAATTTTTTATATTGTATGTTTATAATGGCATTGCTATCCATTGATAGTAACGCTCAACCGGGTAATTCTATCAGTGAATTACGTAAAAGTGATCTATGGACTGATTTGGGAGAGATTCTTGAACCAGTGATTGTTCGCGAGACTTATGATACCAGAAATGGGACAAACAATTATGGGAATGAGAATAATGATATTTATTTCTCTTTTTCTATATATCGCCCAACCCTCATTGTTTCCCATTTCAATGGATCGAGCTTAGAGGATGTTGAAGCTCATTTGCTGTATTTCCCATTAAGTGAACCTATGGATAATCTTGTTGATGTGGGAGACCCTGTTACATCGGGTAATTATGTAGAAAAGATGGAGGAGAAAATAAAATTACTACCTTACCTGAATCTTCATTTGGAAGAGAATATTGGTCATGGAGTGATTGGATCACTTTTTGTACAAATACTGCAGCCTGGTTATTATATCTTTCAGTGTGAAGGAGCATCAACATTTGGGAATGATTATAATGGAGAAATTACTAGTAATATCTATATTAATCCTTTGGGAACTTCTATGGAAGCACCGATGGAAATAGGGGACTTCTCGGATGATTTTAACTATCATTTCTCTGGTTTGTTTGATTTTGACGATTCGCAGGAATTGTTCTTTTCTGTAAGGTTGAACTATCCAATGGAAATTAATCTCTCTCCGGAACAAACGGTTGAGTCTTTCCATTCAATAGAAATAATGGAAAAATCGGGTGCAATACTGGCAACAAGCGATGGGAGTCAATTGATAAAAAAAGCAATGCTTGATGCAGGAGATTATGTGATACGTTCGTTTATTAAAGCGAAAAGAAATATACAGCTAAATATATCAGGTAGTACAGACATCCTGAAAGGAGATAAAAAAGAAAAACCGATTGATATAGACTCTGTGATATTACCATTAGATTTTCAGGATACATTCAATACGGAATTTTTTACTGATTTCTATCATGGAAATACTACATCAGATGTGTATTACCGTTTGAAAATTAACTCTCCTATGGATATTCTTGTTTCAGTTCCTTCTTCTACTGTTGAAGGAGGTGTAAATGTTTATTTGCTAAATGAGGCTGATTTTCTTAAAGGGACTTTGGATACAAATAATGATAAAAATCTTTATGTTTCAAACTTATCTGCAGGTACATATTATATTGTAGCGGAAGGCAGTAAGAATAATGGTGAGATAGCTCTCCGGGTTCAGGGATATGAGCACTTTGATAATGTACGTTCCCGTGATAAGAATTATGTTGCTACACGTACCTATACGCAGGAAACAGGTATTAGATGGCAGGATAAGACAGACTATTACGATGGTTTGGGACGTTTGGAACAATCTGTCTTGAAATACTCCCAGAGCAAGAATGATATAGTAGCCTATCAGGAATATGATGCCCAGGGACGAAGTTCCAAGCAATGGTTGCCCACTGCATTTCAAGATAATGGAGGAAAGTTCATTCTTCCTGATGTGGTAAAAAGTAAAGTGATAGCTACGTATGGTGATAACGTTCCTTACTCCCGTCCGGTATATGAAGCTTCTCCGCTGAATCGTATTCTCGAACAATACGGTCCCGGACAAGGCTGGCAGGATAATCATCATAGTGTGAAAAATACCTATCTGACCAATATGACAGGTACGGATACATTGAACTGTATCCATTTCACTGCAACGAACGTAAGTGATACTGTCATGCGAATCAGTCGCATTGGTAACTATGCGACAGGGCAACTTTATGTCACCCGTGTGGAAGATGAAGATGGTAATCCGTCTTTCGAATTTAAAGACAAACTGAATCAGCTTGTCTTAACCCGTCAGATCATACAGACCGGAAGAAATAAGGAACTATATGATACCTACTATATATATGACGATTTCGGCAATCGGGTGGCTGTGCTTCCTCCGGCAGCTTCTTCCATGTTTGAAAGTGGCAGTTCCACAAGTTGGATGAGTAATACGGATGCGACGCTTCTGCAATATGCCTTTTTATACAAGTACAATAGTCGTAAACTCCAGATAGCCAAGAAACTTCCGGGTTGTAGCTGGTCTTTTTATATCTATGATAAGGGAAAGCGGTTGATTTTTTCTCAGGACGGTAATCAGCATAGTCGTGGTGAATGGTCGTTCAGCATTCCGGATATGTTCGGACGTGAATGTTTTTCGGGGATTTGCAGGAATGCGTTGAATCCTTTTGTCGATCCGTTACTTTCTTCGGTTGTCGGTGCCTCTTGGTATTCCGGTTCTTCTTCTGCCGGTGGCAGTGGATCGTATAAAGGTTATAGCTTGTCGGGCATCACTTTGACTTCTTCCAGCTTACTTTCAGTCAAGTATTATGATGATTACTCTTTCTTGGGCAGAAACGGATTTCCGGTTTCTACAGATGCCGGTGTTTGTTATGATGTCAATGCAGAGTCGGAAGGTTTTGGCAAACGTCATTCGGCAAGTTCCCGGGATATGCTTACAGGTAATCTGATAGCCTGTCTTGATGAAAAAGGGCAGTCCTATCTTTATACTGTGATGTATTATGATGATCACGACAGAGTGATACAACGTAAATCGAATAACCGTTTGAACGGCGGAGTTGAAAAAGATTATATTGCTTATAATTTTATTGGCCAGCCTACAAAGCATAAGCATATCCATTCTGCTGCAGGCAAAGCGACCCAAAGCGAAGTTTACTCATATAGCTATGATTATGCGGACCGGTTGCAAACCACCACTCACTGCTTAAATAATGGACCGGTAATGACTCTTGTCAATAATGAATACGATGAACTGGGGCGCCTGAAACATAACAGGCGGAATGGGCAGTCTAATTTGCATACGAATTATGCTTATAATCTCCGTTCGTGGACTGAATCAATCAGTAGTCCTCTGTTCTGTAAGACATTATATTATAATGACACCCGTTCCAACCCAACCAACACCCGTTATTACAACGGTAATATCTCTGGTATGGACTGGGGTGTAAATGGCGATAAAAAGCGTGGTTATGATTTTTCTTATGATAATCTTTCTCGGTTACTCTATGCGGACTATCTTGAAAATAATATTCGCAATCATAACTTTAACACTTCTTATAACTATGATAAGCAGGGGAATATAGTCTCTCTGATGCGTTCCGGAAATCAGAATACTACCTATGGAATAATTGATAATTTGGCTCTAAATTACCGTGGTAATCAGCTAATAAAGGTTGAGGATACTGCATCAGATTCAAATCTTTCGGTATCATCTATGGATTTTAGGAATGGTGCGAAGCAGGATGTGGAATACTTTTATGATGAAAATGGTAATCTGATTAAAGATTTAAATAAAGGTATAGCTGATATTCAATATAATTTATTAAATTTGCCAAGACGGATTACTTTCAATGACACAAACAAATCTACTCATGAGTATGTTTATTCTGCCGATGGAAAGAAGTTATCCGTCATTCATAAATCTTCTGCCGAGAATCGTACCGATTATATAGGTAACATGATTTACGAAAATGGTTCTTTAAAACGTATATTGGTGGATGGTGGCTACATTGAAAATGGCATTTACTATTTCTATTTGCAGGACCATTTGGGTAATAATCGTGTGGTGGCTAAATCGGACGGGACAGTAACTCAAACAAATCATTATTATCCTTTCGGCATGTCGTTTACAGAGAGTACTCACGGAGATAAACAACCTTATAAATATAATAATAAGGAGTTGGATATGAATAATGGCTTGAACAGGTATGATTATGGAGCAAGGATGTACGATCCGGCTTTGGGAAGATGGCATGTGGTTGACCCGATGGCGGAGAAGTATTATTGGGAGAGTCCATATGGATATTGTGGAAATAATTCGATTAATTGGATTGATCCGGATGGACAAATGAAAGTTATTTATAATCCAGATAGAACTTATAAAGAAACGACTCATAATAATTGGTTTCACAATACCTTTATCGGACGAAAAGAGTATATTGATTACGGAGATCAGAAAGTAAATCTCTCTGAATCGGAGTTCTGGCAATGGCAGATCACAGGAAAGTATGACAATGTAGGTTCTGTATCAAGTTTAATAAGTAACTTAGAACTTACTCTTAATGAACCTCCTACAGGATTGATTGATGGAGCTGCTAAGTATGCGGCATCGTCAGTTTATTCTTTAATGAATTCTCCGAAAGTGTGGTTGACGGGTAAGTCATGGGCGGGAACATATGCAACTCCTGATGAGAGAGCAAATGGATTTATTAATGTAGCTACTCAGAGTTTTCCTGCTTCCCGTTTATTGAAACAATTACAGCCGGTTTCATGGCTAAAATTTAAATATGCCAATCCTCACATTCCTACAAAGATTAAGCATTCTGTTTATGATATGGAGATGAGAAGGTTTGATGAAATAAATCGTAATCCCAATGCGTTTAAAAAGATGAATGATGGTATAGATGGCTTTTTGTATATTAATAAAAAGAGAAAAAACGATGAGAGGTATTGATTATCTTGGTACTCTGATTATGTGGCTGGTAGTACTAATTGGTTGGCTGATAAAAGGGGGTAAAACCAATCTTCTAAAAGAGATTGCGAAAATAGATGATTCTGCAAAAAGGAATGTGGGAATAATTTTTGTAATCTTCTTTTTGGGGCCCATATTCTTAGGTGAATGTAGGGGCAATTAGGTTCTCTTTTTCTCTAACTTCGATATGAACGGGAATCTAATTCGTGAATCATATCGGAGTTAGTATGATTTTAATAGTAATTCATTGATAATAATATATGAAAAATATAGAAACAAATAAGTACTTTGCCATAATGTCCGAGAAAGATGATGTGGAATTAATGCGAATTATAACTGTAGAACGTGCGGATTATCAAGCTGATGCTGTGATTGCCGCAGAAGAAGAATTGGAAAGACGGGAAATTTCTCCATCTATGTATCAGGACTTTACAGAAGAAGTAGAAAAACTTATTAAGGTAGAAATAGAAAAGAAAGTGGAAAAACAGCATCTTCCTTTGTCAACATGGGTGAAAGTGATGGCATTTATTTTTCCCTTTCCGTTGTTTTTCATCATAGGATTAGTGCTTATATTATTCGACTATCAAATACGTGGTAAAGAACTCTGTAAATGGATATTCTTTGGATGGGTGTTCTATTTTACTCTTTTGGTGATTATGAAAATATTTCTTTAATATATTTGGGGAGTGTTATTATTAATCAAGAGTAATATTTAGGTGTTCATGAGTACTATGAGCATAGAATAATGAACTGGAGTAAAAACAAGTACCCACTGGAAATGCTATAATGCTCAATTGAATCATCCAACCTTCAAAAAATTACCTAAAGACCAACAAGATGAAATCAGACGGAGAGAATATGAATATTACATCAATCGTAATCATTAAAAGAGTAATCGGTTTTACATGTGTTATTCTATTGTTACTAACAAATGTATATGCCCAAGAAAATGAGATATCGATTGACTTGGAGTTAGTAAGTGTATGGGAGAGTGAGTATCAACCTAGTCCTCAAGGATTGATAAAGGGAGACACTCTTCCAGAAATTATTAATTTTGAATTTATCGTGTATAATCACACCGATAAAGCTCTCATGTTCGGTTCTAATAGTCATCTCTATTATCATCCGGATTGGAATAATTCAGAGTATGGAGAAATTGGTCGTTTTTTAATGATAAATGGTGCGGATACTATTTCATTATATACGAAAATGTCAGGTTTAGGTGCCAATACATTATATGATAATGAAGTTATTTGGGGATCTATAGAGAGCTTTCATGATTTAGAAACTCATCCTGTTTTTAGACCGTTTTTTAATCGGTGGAATTATGTAGGGAAAGATCGAGGCAAAGAGCTTTATAATTACTTAAAGGATTGTCAGTTTTTATATGTTCCGATACCGGCAGATTATCAACGAAGGCTTGATAAATTTGAAGATAAATCAATGATCAATCAGATTACCTATCCTCGTGATACTATTCAGATAAAAAAGAAAGATCCTTTTGAAATTATTGTTAGTGATTCAGAAGAAGAGTATTATATTTATCCTCCGATATCAATAAAACAGGATGAATAGCTCCATCTGATGCTGAAATCTTTATTATGCCCTAAGATAATTAACCCATGATAGTTATTTTATCTTAGGGCATATTCTATTTCAATTCATTTTTATTTCTTATAAATCAACTTACTTGGCACCCCGTTTCCGAAGAGTTCATCGCCTAGCGTTGTAATCTTATCACCTGTAGCGAGCACATAGCGCAGATTATCGCATCCCATGAACGCTCCGAACTCGATAGCCGTCACACTGGCAGGTAGTTCAAGTGTTCCGGCAAGTCGTCCGCAGTTGCTGAATACCCGTTGGCCGATGGTCTTGAGGTTATGTGGCAGCTTGATCTTCAGGAGATACTTCTTCTGAGAGAAAGTAAAGTCGGGGATAGAGGTGGCATTGGTCTTTGAAATGTCGAGAGACACAAGGTTCGGCATATAGTCGCGAAGCAGTTTGAAGTCGGCATTATCCAGTTTTCCTTCAATAGTCAGGAAGTTGATATCTCTGGGTTGCAGTCCGGCTTTCATAATCTCATCTTCCAGCTTGCCCATAGCACCCACTTGGATCGTGGCTTCCAGCGGTTCGCCTTCGATAAATGCAAAGTTCTCCCATCTGTTTTTAAAACGGTAGGCGTCGCTGCTGCCCAATGGAACGAAAATAGCCGTCACACTGTCGGCCAGAGCTTCCGGCAACAGGTTAGGAGCTGTCTTCTTGCGTATCTGACAGATTTTCAGGTTGTCACATCCTTTGAAGGCGGCATCTTCGATATTCTTTATCTTTTCGGAAAGAATCACTTTTTCCAGTGTCTGCTTACCTTTGGTCATTCCGTTTACCACATTCGAGAAGGCGTAGGCGGGGACAAAATTGGCCATATAGATGTAGAACTTTCCGTTAGGATACGTTCCGGCCTTGCCGCTGTACATCTTGATTTCGGCATTGGAAATATCGAGCACCTTCAGGCTGGGAAATTCATCGCGGAGATGTCTGAAGTCTTCCGCATTCAGTTTTCCTGTCAGTGTAAGGTGGGTGATGCTGTTGGCTTCCTCTTCGGTCATCATCGAGATCAATGTGCCGGGCTTGCTGACATAATACGTTTTGCTTACTTGTGCGGTTGCTCCCAAAGTACTGGCAACCAATAAAAAACTTATCAGTAGTTGTCTTATTTTCATAATTATGCAGATTTGTTCTGACAAATATAGGAAAAATAGGTAAGACACGATGTTTTTTTATGTTTTATATCTAATTTTGTAGCGTGATTAACAAAAAGTAAAAATGGAGACAGAAGAAATCAGAGAAAAGAAAGAACCGAAAAGACTTCCCGTATGGGCGTGTATCCTGTTGTTTGCACTGGGGCTTTTCGTATGTATGGGACTGTATGGTACAATAGGATTCGGATTATTGTCTCTGATTCTTGGCGATGAGGCGCGACACCCCGGATTGTTGGTGTACACTGTGACGGAAGCCAATATGCTGCTGTCTGTGTTGACTCCGGCTGTGATTCTGCTTTATTTTGAACGCCGCCCCTTTTCTGACTTGGGGCTGACACTGAAAGGGCATGTCCGGGGACTGTGGTATGGACTGCTGGTGGCGATGTTGCTCTACCTGATCGGCTTCGGGCTTTCGCTGGCTATAGGTGAAGTAGAAGTAACAGGCTTTCAGTTCGATCCTTTAAATCTGCTCGGCACTTTTGTGTTCTGTCTGCTGGTGGCTTTGACTGAAGAGATCATGATGCGCGGCTACATACTCGGACGTCTGCTGCATACCCGGATGAATAAATTCCTGGCTCTTTTCGTTTCTGCACTGCTGTTTGCATTGCTGCATATCTTCAACCCGAATGTGGCTTTTCTGCCGATGCTGAACCTGGTGATTGCGGGTATGTTGATCGGTGCTTCCTATTTATATACACGGAATCTTTGTTTCCCCATTTCCCTCCATCTTTTCTGGAACTGGATTCAAGGCCCGATATTGGGATATCAAGTAAGTGGAAACGATTTGGGAACATCGCTGCTGACGCTGCATCTGCCCGAAGAAAACGTACTGAATGGCGGAGCCTTCGGTTTTGAAGGCTCGCTCATTTGTACAGTACTTATGATAATCTTTACGATTTTAATTGTGTGGTGGGGCGAAAAGCGGGAGGCAATCAGTCTTGCTGTACCCCGATCATGCTAAGCTGAATCCGCTTCCGGTCGGTATCTACATTCATCACTCTGACCATGACGTGCTGGTGGATGGATACGATTTCCGTAGGATCGGATATATATCGCTCGGCTAACTGGGAAAGATGTACAAGTCCGTTTTCCTTGATACCTATATCGACGAAAGCTCCGAAATTCGTAATGTTGCCTACGATACCCGGCAGGATCATGCCTTCGCGCAAGTCTGCGATGGTGCGCACGTTCTTGTCGAATTCAAATACCTTGATCGCTTTACGCGGGTCGCGTCCCGGTTTGTCAAGCTCCTGCATGATGTCCTGTAAAGTCGGCAGGCCCACAGTCGGCGTGATATAGTCCGATATCTTGATTTTTTGGCGTAGTTCCTTATTCGCAATCAGTTCGTTGACGGCACATTTCAGGTCTTTCGCCATTTGCTCTACGATGTGGTAGCTTTCCGGATGCACTGCTGTGTTGTCCAGCGGGTTCTTTGCTCCGGGGATACGGAGGAATCCGGCACACTGTTCGAAGGCTTTGGCACCCATGCGGGGGACTTTCATCAATTCCTTACGCGAATTGAAAGCTCCGTTCTCGGCGCGGTAGTTGACAATATTTTGCGCCAGCTGCGGACCCAGTCCGGAAATGTATGTCAGCAGATGGCTGCTTGCGGTATTCAGATTCACACCTACCAGATTCACACAGTTTTCTACAGTCTGGTCGAGGGCCTTCTTCAATTTCGTCTGGTCTACGTCATGCTGGTATTGTCCGACGCCGATGGATTTAGGGTCGATCTTTACCAGTTCTGCCAACGGGTCCATCAGCCGGCGGCCGATAGAGACTGCTCCACGCACCGTTACGTCATAATCGGGAAATTCATCACGGGCGATCTTGGATGCCGAATAAATGGAAGCTCCCTGTTCGCTGACCACGAAGACCGGAATTTGCCGGTCGAAAGTCTGGTGATTGATGAAGTCTTCCGTCTCGCGGCTGGCTGTTCCGTTGCCGATAGAGATGGCTTCAATCTCATAGGCTTCTATCATTTTGCGGAGCTTGGAAGCCGCTTCACCGGTTTTATTGACCGGAGGGTGGGGATAGATGTTTTCATTGTGCAACAAATTGCCCTGCGCATCCAGACAGACTACTTTACAGCCTGTGCGGAAGCCGGGATCGATAGCGAGTACCCGTTTCTGTCCGAGCGGAGGAGAGAGGAGCAATTGGCGGAGATTCTCCGTAAACACGCGGATAGCTTCGTCATCAGCCTTTTCTTTGGACTGTGCAGCAAACTCTGTTTCAATGGAAGGTTTGAGCAGACGCTTGTAGGCATCGGCAGTGGCTTCGCTTACCTGACGGCTGCATTCATTGTTGCCGTGTACGAACTGGCGGTCGAGGCGTTCCAGACAGGCTTCGTCATCCGGACTGATGGATACTTTCAGCAATCCTTCGGATTCTGCGCGGCGAATGGCGAGGAGACGATGGGAGGTGCAGCGTTTCAGTGATTCGGAGAAATCGAAATAATCACGGTATTTGGCAGCTTCTTCTTCCTTGCCTTTCACTACTTTGGCAGTGATCGTTGCCTGACGGGCGAATTGGTTACGTATGGCATTACGGGCGCGTTCGTCCTCATTCACTTGCTCAGCGATGATGTCACGGGCGCCTTTCAGTGCATCTTCTGTGTCCTTAACTTCACCTTTGACGAAGGCGGAGGCTTTGGCGCTGAGATTGTTCTCTCTTTGCAGCATCAGGATCATGGCAAGCGGTTCCAGCCCTTTCTGTCGGGCTGCTTCGGCACGGGTCTTCCGTTTGGGCTTGTAGGGCAGGTAGATGTCCTCCAGCTCCGTAGGATTCCAGGTGTCGTTGATACGCTTTTCGAGTTCGGGAGTGAGTTTGCCTTGTTCGTTGATGGTACTAAGAATCGTTTCCTTCCGTTTGGCTATGTCGCACAACTTGTCATGTTGCTCCTTGATGTTCTCTATCTGTACTTCGTCCAGTCCGCCTGTGGCTTCTTTACGGTAACGGCTGATGAAAGGGATGGTGGCACCTTCCCCCAATAAATGGAGAGTACTGCTGATTTGTCTTTCCGGTATTCCCAGTAATCCGGAAATCATTTGGTGAAATAGTTCCATATACAATTTTTTTGCGAATGAATGAGCGACAAAAATACACATAAATCTGTTATAGCCGACAAGTTTTAGTATATTTGCAGCCTAAAATGAGATAGTAACACTTCAAAACTTACAAGTATGATGAGATATATAGGATACCTGTTTATCTGTTTGCTATGGCTTTTTCAGGCCACAGAGTTATTTGCTGTCTCTAATGATAAAAAGCCGATCTTAATTATCTGTTCTTATAATCCCGCTGCGCATCAAACTTCAGTAACGATTTCCGACTACATGGAAGAATATAGTAAACTGGGAGGAAAACGTGATATTGTCATTGAAAACATGAACTGCAAAAGTTTCTCCGAAGCCCCGCTCTGGAGCGGCATGATGACGCAGATTCTTTCTAAATACCAGGGAGAAAAGCATCCGGCACAAATCATTCTGCTGGGACAGGAAGCCTGGGCAGCGTATCTGTCTCAACGGGATTCCATACAGGTGAAGGTACCGGTGATGTGTAGCCTTGCCAGTAGCAACATCGTCATACTGCCTAAGGATACGGTTGCCGGACTGGACACATGGATGCCGGAATCGGTCGATCTGTTTGCCGATCAAATGGATATACCGGAATTGAAGTCGGGATTTATCAACCAATATAATATAGAAGATAATGTCCGTATGATCAAGGCGTTTTATCCGAATACGGAACATATCGCCTTTATTTCGGACAATACTTACGGTGGTGTCACGATGCAGGCACTGGTGCGGAAGGAAATGAAGAAGTTTCCCGAACTTGACCTGATCTTGATGGATGGCCGTCGGCATACAATTTATACGATTGTAGAAGAGTTGCGCCATTTGCCGGAGAATACGGTGATTATGGTAGGTACTTGGCGGGTAGACATGAACGAGGGTTATTTCATGCGGAATGCGACTTATGCCATGATGGAGGCTACTCC
>ERZ894180.66-NODE-66-length-88833-cov-16.090045_pt1 | contig 88833 bp, 78 predicted proteins | sample MGYA00380278_ERZ894180 | MGnify/ENA primary metagenome ERZ894180 (study PRJEB32331, sample SAMN06328450) | human gut metagenome | biome: human gut microbiome; feature: stool | host: Homo sapiens | collected 2013-02-24 ...
CTTGCATGTGTTAGGCACGCCGCCAGCGTTCGTCCTGAGCCAGGATCAAACTCTCTAAAATTTCTATTAAAACGCCTTCCGGCGCCCTAATCAATTTCAGAGCTTCTCTCGCTCATTGAAACACTTGCGTGTTTCGCGTCTCTTTCTCTCCGGGGCTGACGCTCTCCCCCGCTCGTCCAGCTCTCCGCCAGACTCGCTTCTAAAGGAATTACGGGTCTCTTTCTTCTTCGCGTTGTTTAATTTTCAAGGTCCTTGCTTCCTGAAAAAGCCTTGCCATCTGCCATTTTACAGTGCTTTAATCACCGGCAAATGCGCCTTCAATCTTCTCAAGAGAGCGATAATTATTATATCGTGTTCTCCAGGAAATGTCAAGTACTTTTTTCCACTCTTTTTCTTCTTTTTTCGAAAAGCGGAAACTGGAAGCGTGATTAGAATGATATCATAGGAACAACATGATGTCAAGGCTTTTTCATAAGATTTCCCGATAATTTCCAAAATATGCATTTCATTTTAATTTGTTCCTTAAAATTATCCATAAGGGCGCTTGTTTTTTGTATGATATCCTTTTATTGAACTATCAACGAAAGTTTGCTATAATAATTAGGTTAGCATTGAAAGGGATTGGGAGGAAATAACACATGCCCATTAAGATTCAAAACCAGCTTCCGGCGCTTAAGGTGCTGGAGTCTGAAAATGTTTTCGTTATGACCAACGACAGGGCGATGACCCAGGATATCCGTCCATTAAAAATTTTAATTTTAAATTTAATGCCTACTAAGGTAGAAACAGAAACCCAGCTGCTGCGCTTGCTGGGCAACAGCCCCCTGCAGGTAGATATCGAGCTTCTTCAAGCCGCCACTCATGTTTCTAAGAACACGTCCCAGTCCCATTTGAATACCTTTTATAAGACCTTCGATCAAGTGAAGGGCGAACGCTACGATGGAATGATTATTACTGGCGCGCCGGTGGAGCTTCTGCCCTTTGAGGAAGTCGATTATTGGGATGAGCTGTGCCAGATTATGGAGTGGAGCAAGAACAACGTCTATTCCACCTTGCATATCTGCTGGGGCGCTCAGGCGGGTTTATATTATCATTATGGGATTCCTAAGTATTTATTGGATGAAAAGCTGTCCGGCGTGTTCCGCCACCGCATATTGGATATTTACCATCCGCTGATGCGGGGATTTGACGATCGCTTTTTGATTCCGCATTCCAGAAACACCGAGGTGCGCCGGGAAGATATCGAGCAACACGAGGAACTGGTGATTCTTGCTACCTCCCGCATCGCAGGTGTTTCTATTGTTGCCAATAAAAACGGCAGGCAGTTTTTTGTCACCGGACACGCGGAATATGATCGGAACACTCTGGCGAGCGAGTATTTTCGGGATGTTCACAAGGGGCTGCGCCCCCATGTACCGATGAATTATTTCCCAGGCGACGATCCCAATACTCTGCCTCCTCTTACTTGGCGTAGCCACGCCAATCTGCTGTTCACTAATTGGCTCAATTACTACGTCTATCAGCAAACGCCGTATGATCTAAAGGAGATCAAAGGCTATTAAGCGGAAAAGCCGGATAACACCAGCTTTACTGCGGGCAGCTCTCCTGCTGGTTCTTCTGTGCATTGTCATTTGCGTCAAAGCGTATAAAGACGTGTTTTCTCATTTTATTTTCAACCGATTTGAAATAGAATAAATTTGAAAATCACTGTTTCAGATAGGCATAAGCCGTAAAAGCTGCAACAAAAAAGCGGTCCTCTCAATTTAGGAGGACCGCTTTTTATACCTTTTTGATAAACTGATGCCTGCATCTCTGGCAGGTGACCTGGATTTTTCCCCTCCCTCTGGGGGCTCTCAGCTTCTGCTTGCAATTGGGGCATTTGAAATATTTATATTCCTGGTGGGCCTTAAAATTTTGATTTGCGGATTTGAACCAGTTTTTCACCGGGTTCCACACTCTCAAAAACGCCCAGTTTTCCGCCTGGCGCTTCGCGATATTTCGGGACAGCATCCGATAAAAGCAAAACACCATAGGGATATACGCCAACAGCCAGATCAATGGCACGGGAATCAGGGTCAAGGTCAAAGATAGAATCAGATACAGGATAATCAGAGCAAAGGTAAGCTGGTCAGCCCCATATCTGCCGTACATAAAACGATACAACCAATTCATCAACCGCTCCGTCCTTTCCTTACGCTATATGGTAACACTGAAAAAACGCAGGGTCAATACGGCGGAATCTTTATTAAAAGTAAATTTAAAGATCGTTCATTTTTCAAGGCGAAATCAGGAAAGCTTGGTCTTTAATTCCTGCAGAATCTTTTTCTCTCGTCGGGAAACCTGCACTTGGGTCATCCCCAGCACCTCGGCAGTCTGGGTTTGGGTCCGGCTTTTGAAAAAGCGCATGACGATTAAGCTGCGGTCTCTGGGATCCAGCTCTCCCACCACCTGCTTTAATGCGATCAACTCGGAAATTTTCTCCTCCGGAGCCTCGGTAGGCACATCAATCTGCCCTCCGCCGTTTTCCTCATCCGCGCTCAGCGAAAGCGGCTGCTGAGAAGCTCCCAGCGCCTGAGACGCCTCCGCCGGCTCCACGCCCAGCTGCTCCGCCAGCTCGCTGATGGTGGGCTGGCGCCCTTCCCGCAAGGAAAACTCATTGCAAGCCCTGGCTGCCTTTAAAGAAAGCTCCTTCAGCGCCCGCCCTACCTTAATCGCTCCGCCGTCACGGAACAGCCGGCGCATTTCTCCCAGAATCACCGGCACGGCATAGGTAGAGAACTGAAGCCCACGGCCCTCGTCAAAATGATCCACCGCCTTCACCAATCCCAGGCAGCCCGCCTGAACCAGATCGTCGTATTCAATTCCTCTGCCCCGAAACCGCTTCGCGCAGGCGTGCACCAGCCCCATGTTGCTTTCAATCGCCTGCTCCCGGTTATCCATTTTGCAGCCCACGGCGGATAATCACCTTTTCCATGGCCACAGTGGTACCTTTTCCCACCTTGGAAGATACCTTCAGACGGTTCATAAAGCTTTCCATCACCGCAAAACCCAGGCCGGCCCGTTCTCCGCCCGCCGTGGTGAACATGGGCTCCATGGCTTTTTTTACATTCTCGATGCCGCAGCCCTTATCCCGGACTCGGATAGCGATGGTGCCGTTTTCGAACAGCTTTACGTTTATGTAAATCATCCCCAGATCCTCCCGGTAGGCGTGGACAATACAGTTGGTCACCGCCTCGCTGACAGCGGTTTTAATATCTGCCAGCTCGTCGATGGTCGGATCAATCTGGGCCACGAAAGCCGCCACGGCGGCCCGGGCAAAGCTCTCGTTCGATGACCGGCTTAAAAATTTCAGGTCCATTTCATTAACGGGTTTCATTGTCTGCTTCCTCCTCTGTGTTCCTTTTCTGGGGACGCGCCTTTTTTTCCATGACTCCAAGCTGTTCCAGGCCGGAAAGCTTAAATACCCGGCTTATGTATTTGGGTACGTGAGTCACTTCCACTTCCCCGCCGTTCTGCTGCATTACCTTATACCGTCCCATCACCAGGCCGATTCCAGAGCTGTCCATAAAATCCACTCCCTGAAAATCCAGCAGCAAAAGACCGGGCTTGTCCCTTTCGATGACCTCGTCAATGGCCAGCCGGAGCTCCCTGGCGGTATGATGGTCGATATCTCCTGTCAGCGCGGCGGTCAATACCCCATCCTGATTTGATAGTGTCACACCCATGATGTTCCCTCTTTTCCAGAAAATATTCATAAAACGGCATAAAAAAAGCCTCTATCCTAGTTTAAAGGATAGAGGCTGTGAATTTGCTCGAACGATGTCGCCCGATTCAGCTGTTTTCTTTTTCGGCAGGCCCGTTCAACAGCAGCGGGCGAATTTCTCCCGCGAGATAAAGGGAGCCGCAGATTACAATGGCCCCGTCTTCTCCCGCCAATTTCCTGGCCAGGCAAATTGCTTTCGAAAGATCCTCCTCCGCAAAAACCTGGGAGCAGTATTCCCTCGCCCGGTCAGCCAGCTCCGCAGCCGGCAGCGCTCTGGGATTTTTCGGGGATGCGGTAATCAAGGCTTGGAATAGTGAGGCAAGGCTTCTCAAGGAGGACCTGCTGTCCTTGTCCTTCAGCATTCCCATAACGCCAATGATTTTCCGGTGGGGAAGATATTTTTCCAAGGCCTGAGCCAGCACCCGGGCGGCGCCTGGGTTATGGGCCCCATCCAGAATAACCAGAGGGCTGCGACCAAGAACCTCCATACGCGCGGGAATATACGCCTTGGCTACGCCCGCCTGCATCGCCTCTCGGGAAATGCGGTATCCCTTTTCTTTCAGCAGCTCCAGGGCCGCAAAAGCCGCTGCGGCGTTTTTCAGCTGATGGGCGCCCAAAAATGGAAGCTGGTATTCCTCATCGCGGTAGCTCGCCACGGTTCCCTCTATGGAAGACGACACCTCCCGTACGGAACTGGGCGACGGCAGAACCAGCCGGCCGTTGTGGTTCTGCACCGCATGGGCCACCACGCCGTACACCCCTTCCTCCTGGTCTGGGTACAGCACTACATCGCCGCCCTCCTTCACAATACCGCATTTCTCAAAGGCGATTTGCTCCACAGTATCCCCCAAAATAGCGGTATGGTCCAGAGAAATAGACATGATGACCGCCGCCAAGGGAGTATCGATGACGTTGGTGGCGTCAAAGCGTCCGCCCAGCCCCACTTCCAGCACAACGACATCACATTTTTCCTCATAAAACCACTGAAACGCCAGCGCTGTGATCAGCTCGAATTCCGTGATAACCTCTCCCCGCTCCGCCATTTCCTCCACCATCGGCATCAGACGGCCAAGAATACGCGCCAACGTTTCCTCGGGAATCTCTTCCCCGTTGATCTGGAACCTCTCTCGAAAATCCGTGATATAAGGGGAGGTAAACAAGCCGGTCCGGTAGCCGGCCTCTCTCAGCACGGAGGAAAGCAAGGCGCAGGCGGAACCCTTGCCGTTAGTTCCTGCCACATGAACAAATTTTAACTGCTTTTGCGGATTCCCCATACGGTCCAGCAGAGCCTGAATCCGTTCCAGTCCCGGCTTCATACCAAACCGCAAAAGAGAATTAATTTTATGGACTGCGTCACGATACGTCATAAAGCACCTTTTTCTTTTTGAGAATTTTGCAAAGCTGTGGTATACTAAATTTTAAATAGCCTGCGCCCTGCGGGCCAGAAGGAGGCTGAGGCCTGTGATTTATATTACCGGAGACACTCATTGTCCCACAGGTATGGATAAGCTGAACGAAACCAATTTCCCGCAGCAGAAGCACATGACCAAAAAAGACTATGTAATTATCTGCGGGGATTTTGGAGATATTTGGTCCGCCAAAAGCAACGAGCAAAAAGATATGCTCCAGTGGCTTTCCCAGAGAAATTTCACCACACTATTTCTGGATGGCAACTGGGAGAATTACGGAAAGCTGAACTCCCAAACCATAACCGTGTGGAACGGCGGCAGCGCGCACCGGCTTACCGACAGCGTAATCCACCTGATGCGCGGGCAGATCTATACGCTGAACCGCCGGTCGTTCTTCGTCATGGGCGGCGCCTGCTCCAAATATAAGGAGCTCCGGGAAAAGGACGGCACCTGGTGGCCTGAGGAAATGCCTAGTACACGAGAATACCGGGCGGCCTGGCGGAATCTGGAGAAAGCCCGCCGCAAGGTGGATTATATTCTTACCCATACCGCACCCTACTCCCTAGTCACTCAGCTGCGAGATGTAGAGGGGGAATATCCGCTAAACCTGTTTTTACAGGAGATAGAAGAAAAAATCCGGTATAAGCACTGGTATTTCGGCCATTTCCACCGGGATATGGAGTTGGACGAAAAGCACACCGGGGTATACCACAGGCTTCTCCCACTGCGCTAGCGTATGGGGGCTGAGACTCATGAACACGAAAGGTTCAGGCTGCCGGCTAGGGCGCCTGAACCTTTCGTGCTTTGGTTATTTATCCGTTCAGAGCCTCAATGCTGGATGCGATCATTTTAATCTTATCCTCCAGCTTTTGAGCGTTTTGGCGGGCACCCTCCACCACGTTGGCAGGAGCTTTTCCAGTAAAGCCCGGATTATTCAGCTTTGCGTTTACCTGATCCAGCTGCTTCTGAGCGGTTTCCAATTCCTTGTTCAGCCGCTTCAGCTCCGCCTCCTTGTCCACCAGCTCATCCATCGGGATGTACACCTTGGCGTCGGCGGTAACAATGGTCACTGCTCCCGGGATAGAAAAGGCCTCTCCGACTTCAACCTCGCTGGCGTAGGCCAGGCGCGCTACAAACTGGGCACCCTTACGGAAGGTCTCTTCAAAGGAGGAGGCCACATACACCTTGGCCCTTCTGGATGGCGGCACGTTCATTTCCGCCCTCCGATTTCGGATAGCGCGGATCGCCTCCATAATGCGGTGCATTTCCGCCTCTGCCTGGGGATAAGCGTACTTCTCGTTATACTTGGGATAATCCGCCGCCATCAGGGCTTCCCCCTCGTGAGGCATGGTCTGCCAAATTTCCTCCGTAATATATGGCATAAAAGGATGCATCAGCTTTAAAATGCTGGTAAAGGTCCATACCAGCACCTGGCGGGCCCCCACAGAGGTTTCATCCTTAGCCATCAGCCTGGTTTTGGCCAGTTCAATGTACCAGTCGCAGAATTGGTCCCAAATGAAGTCGTAAAGCTTCTGCACCGCGATGCCCAGCTCATATTTTTCCAGGTTCTCCGTTACTTCCTTGGTGACGGTATTCAAGGCGCTGACAATCCACTGGTCCTCCAGGGTCAAAGACTCCGGCAGTTCGTTTTTCACGTCAAAGCCGTCGATATTCATATGGATAAACCGGGCGGCGTTCCAGATCTTATTGGCGAAGTTCCGGCTGGATTCCAGCTTCTCCTCGGTAAAGCGCATATCGTTTCCGGGGCTGTTTCCAGTCACCAGGGTAAACCGGAGGGCATCCGCGCCGTACTTCTCGATGACCTCGATGGGATCGATGCCGTTGCCCAGGGATTTGCTCATCTTCCGGCCCTGAGCATCCCTCACCAGCCCGTGGAAGAACACCGTCTTAAAGGGGATATCCCCCATGTGCTCCAGGCCGGAGAAAATCATGCGGGCTACCCAGAAGAAAATAATATCATAGCCTGTCACCAGGGTGTCGGTCGGATAGAAATAGGAAAGCTCCGGGGTCTTTTCCGGCCAGCCTAGGGTAGAGAAAGGCCACAAGGCAGAGGAGAACCAGGTATCCAGGGTATCCTCGTCCTGATGGAGATGGCTGCCGCCGCACTTGGGACACTTCTCCGGCGTTTCCTTTGCCACGATGGTTTCGCCGCAGTCCTCGCAGTACCAGGCGGGAATCCGGTGGCCCCACCAGAGCTGGCGGGAAATGCACCAGTCCTTAATATTTTCCATCCAGTTGTAATAAATCTTTTCCATCCGCTCCGGAATCAGGCGGATCTTTTCTTCCCGCACCACGTCGATGGCGGGCTTGGCCAAGGGCTCCATTTTCACAAACCACTGCTTGCTGACCCGGGGCTCTACCACGGTGCCGCAGCGGTAGCAGGAGCCGACGTTATGCTTGATCGGCTCAACCTTCACCAGGTAGCCGCCCTCGTCCAAATCCTTGACGATGGCCTTTCTGGCCTCTTCCCTGGTCATTCCCTGGTATTTGCCGCCGTTTTCATTAATCACGGCGCCTTCGTCCATCACATTGATTACAGGCAGGTTATGCCGCAGGCCCACTTCAAAGTCGTTGGGGTCATGGGCAGGGGTGATCTTTACCACGCCGGTTCCGAAGTCCATTTCCACGTATTCGTCGGCAACCACGGGAATCTCCCGTCCCACCAGGGGCAGAGTCACGGTTTTGCCCACATACGCCTTGTAGCGCTCGTCATCCGGATGTACCGCTACCGCGGTATCGCCCAGCAGAGTCTCCGGGCGGGTGGTGGCCAGGCGCAGCTCGCCGGTTCCGTCGGTCAGAGGATAGCGCAGGTGCCAGAAATTGCCGTCATGCTCGTCAAACTCCACCTCCGCGTCGGAAATGGAGGTTTTGCAGTGAGGGCACCAATTAATGATCCGCTCTCCACGGTAAATCAGGCCTTTTTCGTATAAGCGCACAAACACTTCCTTAACCGCCTCGCTGCAGCCCTCGTCCAAAGTAAACCGTTCCCGCTCCCAGTCACAGGAGGAGCCCAGCTTTTTCAGCTGTTCCACAATTCTGCCGCCGAATTTCGCCTTCCAGTCCCAGGCTCTTTCCAAAAAGCCCTCACGGCCCACATCCTCCTTGGTCAGGCCCTCTTTTTTCATAGCCTCCACGATTTTCGCTTCCGTAGCGATGGAGGCGTGGTCAGTGCCCGGCAGCCAAAGGGCGGAATAGCCCTGCATCCGCTTGAAGCGGATCAAAATATCCTGAATCGTTTCATCTAAGGCATGTCCCATATGGAGCTGTCCCGTAATATTCGGAGGGGGAATCACGATGGTGTAGGGCTTTTTCTCCGGATCTACCTCCGCATGAAAGTAGCCGCCTTGCAGCCAAAAGTCATAAATCCGATCCTCAACCTCTCGGGGCTCGTACGCTTTCGCAAGCTCCTTGCTCATCTATCGTTCCTTCCTTTCATCAATTAGCGTCGTTAACCTTTATATTATCCCACCGAACAACCCATTTGTCAATGAAAAGGCTCCATACCCCCGGGAGAAAACGTTATGGCAATAACAAACGGCACGCCTTGCTGAAAAGCCGGCTCGTGACAGCCTTACCGGCTTCTGTATCACCGCTTTTCGCAGCGCGAGTACATTTTTCTGTGATACCACACTGGATCACAATGGCACTGGGCTTAGCCGGCGGAAACCGTCAGCTGGAAAACAGTTCGCCAGGCTTCCGCCCTCTCAAATCTAAAAACAGAAAAATGAGACAAAAACACAAAAAAATGGTACAAACGGCGATAGACGAAAGGCCGCCTCTGGGGTACACTGAAAGAAAATAGATTTGAGCTTTTAGGAGGACTCCCGCTATGAATACCGTCAGCGCAAAAATTATGCTCATGAACGGCGATTTAGATGAAAAACTCGCTTACTTGTATGCCTGCCCCATAGAAGAAGCCGCGCTCCACCGGGAAAGGCTGATTAACGCCATTGAAAAATTTGAGGAGCTGTTCGGCGTCAGCCGGGAAATCTCTATTTTCAGCGCTCCCGGAAGAACGGAAATCGGCGGAAACCACACCGACCATCAGCTGGGCAGGGTGTTGGCCGCCAGTGTGAATTTAGATGTGGTCGCGGTCGTATCCGAAAATGACAGCAATCTGATCCGGGTAAAATCCGAGGGGTATCCCCAGGATACCGTGGATATTTCCTCTTTGGAGGTTGTGGAACAGGAAAAAAACACCTCCGCCGCGTTAATCCGCGGCATGTGTTCCCGGTTCCGCCAGCTAGGCTACTCTACCGGCGGCTTTGACGCTTACACCACCTCCAATGTACTTCAGGGCTCAGGCCTTTCCTCATCCGCTTCCTTTGAGGTCCTTCTGGGCACCGCCATGAACGCCTTGTTCTGCGGCGGCAAGGAAACTTCCTTAAGCATTGCCCAGATCAGCCAATACACAGAGAACGTCTATTTTGGAAAGCCCTCCGGCTTGATGGATCAATCCGCCAGCTCCATCGGCGGCTTTATCACCATCGATTTTGAAAACAGGGAAGCTCCAAGGGTGGAAAGGATCGATTTTGATTTTGCCCACTGCGGCTACACTCTTTGCATCATTGATACCCACGGAAGCCATGCCAACTTAACGCCCGACTACGCCGCTATTCCCGAGGAAATGAAAAGCGTGGCCGCCTGCTTTGGGAAAGAGGTGCTGCGCCAGGTTCCGGAAGCCGAGTTTTACGATAGGCTTCCCCAGCTCCGTAAGCTGGTAGGCGACCGGGCTGTCCTGCGGGCGATCCATTTCTACGGAGACAATCAGCGGGTGCTTCGTCAGGTGGAGGCTCTAAGGGCCGGAGATTTTGATTTATTCAAGACGTTAGTAATTGAATCCGGAGCCTCCTCTTATCAATATTTGCAAAATGTATTTTCCACCTCTTACCCTGGGGAACAAGGGGTATCCGTCACCTTGGCATTGTGCGAGCGGCTCCTCAAGAGCCGCGGAGGAGCCTGGAGAGTCCATGGAGGCGGCTTTGCTGGTACGGTCCAGACCTTTGTCCCTATGGATTACGTGGAAACCTTCCGCGAAAAAATGGACGCTGTCTTGGGAGAGGGTTCCTGCCACCTGCTTTCTATCCGTCCTGTTGGAGGTACCCAGGTCTTATAAGGGGCGGAAAAAACAATCCTTCAGCCTTATTGAAGAACAAAAGCCAAAACGCAGCAGCATTCCAAAAACAGGGCCGCTCTATTTTGAGCCGCAATTGCCGTTTTGAGATTTCTACCGTATTTTATCAGAAAGACGCTCGGCAGTTTTAAGCAAAGCTAAAGCAGTACTCCGACCAATATTGCTGTTGGAGTGCTGCTTTTCTATTTTGAAGCATTGAAAAGCCGGAAAGTTTAAGCCTGCCGCCACAGCCATACTATTGCTTCATCTGCTAGCGTACCTATGGCTTCACGGCCGGAAAGGTCAGAATCGGACATCCAAAAATGGCCTGGCGGACGGTTGCTGAAAGCCAGCGGACCAACTCTTATGCTTCTCTTCGCCAGGATTCATAATTCTTTGCTTTTTTCTCTTTTTGAGTCTATAAAATAGTTTTCGCAAAAGGATGCTGTCTGCAAAACTTCTCTCAGCCGCATGTGATTATAAAGCGCTTTCCAGCTCTTTTCTTTCTTCTACTCTTGATATAATCCGGCCGTCAGCCGCAAAAATTCTTCCAATAGGCGGCTCATGGCTTCTTCTGGTGTTTCGCCTGTCGCTTGGGAAAGCTCCTGATAAGACGCATAGGCTTCAGGCGGCAGACTGATCGTGATCGTCCTCATGTTCAATCCTCCGTTACAGCTTTTCTTCATCGTCCCCCGGCCGAAGCAATACTTCGCTGAACTTCACCAGCATATCGGTAATTGTTTCTTCCGCCGTACGGTTCGTCATAACGCCAATGGACCGGTAAAAAAAATAAACCTGGTCTGATACAATAAGGTCTATCCTCATATGAAATCCCCCTTTTGATTTTTGTACAGAAGCATACTATTCATGATAGCATGGCTTTTTTCTGTCAAAACCAGATTGCCTTCAGGGAATTTATGGTAATTGATTATCCCTGCAAAGACCGGCTTTCAACAGCGGCCTCACTAGAAGCTGGTAGATCTCAGTAGAATCTATCGCAGAGATAAGGGCTGGGATTCCATAATGGTTACCGGATTTTCCATTCAATTAACAGATCATTTTTATCCTATGCCGTTCTATTAAAGGACAAAGCCCTCTTTCAGACGATTTTATTAGCGTTTCCTTTGCTGGGCAACCAGCATATTTGTAGCATTTAGTATTCTAACCCCGCTGCCGGCGTCCTATACAGCATACCTATCTTTTAAAAGCGGGACTAGGCAAAACAAAGCGGGATAAGGACTAGTCCTTATCCCGCTTTTGGGGTTTCGCTTTTTCCGCTGTTAAAGGAGACCATCCCGGTACGCCCCCAAATACTCGATACAGTAATCATCTACGCCGAGCACGGCCTGTGCCGCATACATTGTAGCTACCAGCTCCCGGTTCATCGGATCCATAATCGCGGCGTCCAATCCGGCAGTCATCGCCGCGGTCAAAAAGGTGCGGTTAATAAGAGCCCGATTGGGAAGTCCGAAGGAACTATTGGAAAGCCCGCAGACGATATGGACATCCGGCAGATTGCTTCTGATTCCCTGAATAGCCCGAACCGCCTCCAGGCCATAGCCTTCACCGGACCCCACAGGCCGAACCATCGGATCCAGATAGATATCTTCGGGCTCGAAGCCTTCCCTTCTAAGCTTTTCCGTAAGAATATTGGCAAGCTCAATTCTTCTCTCCACACCATCCGGAACGCCGGAGTCATCCATGCATAACGCTACCATCGCCGCTCCGCAGGTTTTTGCCGCTTCTACCATAGGAGCAAAACGATTCTCTTCCAGAGTCACGGAATTGATAACAGGCTTTTCTCCCCGGTACTCTTTAGCCAAAGCCAGGGCCACGCTGGGATCCGGAGTATCAATGACCAAAGGAAGCTTGGAAACCGCCTGTACCGTGTTCATCAGCCAGCGCAGGTTCTCCTCTTCTGCTTCCACAAACATTCCAGCATTGATATCTAAAAAATGAGCTCCCGCCTCCTCCTGTTTTACCGCCAAATCAGACACAAACCGGCTGTCCTTTTTCTCAATCGCGGCATAGACCGACGGGATGGAACTGTTCAATTTTTCTCCGATAACAATCATAACTTTATCTCCTTTACTAAACTGTTTTTTATTTATCTCCGTTTCGTCTTGTAGTTGTCAACAAGTTGTAAAAAGATATTAAAACACGGTTAACCCTGGTCAAAACCCGTTGACAGCGCTCTTTTTTCGCCTTATACTGAAATCAGAAAATAACTCAGCTTACTCCGAGTTCAAGAACGCGTTTTTCATAATACTCCTCCCTTAAAGACAGGAGCCCGGCGACGGGTTCCTGTTTTTTTGCGGGGAAATTATCCTGTCAATTCACTTGGTTTTGAGGCGTTCCCTTTAAAAACGCTTCCACATTGTCGCATACTGTATGAAGGAGCCTGTCCCTGCTTTCTTTCGCGGCCCAAGAAATATGAGGCGTAATGACGCATTTCTCGCAATGGGTCAGAGGGTTTCCCTTTTTCGGCGGTTCCTCGCACAGCACGTCCATCGCTGCTCCCGCAAGCCTTCCGCCGTTTAAGGCCTCCGCCAGATCCTGCTCACGGATCACCTGCCCTCGCGAGGTATTAATCAGGTAAGCGGTAGGCTTCATCAGCGACAAGGTTTTTCGGTTGACAAGCCCTGTGGTTTCCGGCGTTAAGGGACAGTGGAGGGAAAGCACGTCGCTTTCCCGGAACAGCTCCTCCTGAGGCACCCACCGGTAACCTGAAGGCATGTCTTTTTTTGTCCTGCTGTAAACCAATACGTTCATTCCCAGGTCCGCCGCTATTTTTGCTACAGTCCGGCCGATGCTGCCAAACCCGTACACTCCAAAATTTTTGGATTCCAATTCCACCAAAGGCGCTTTCCAATAACAAAAATCCGTGCTATTCTCCCAATCGCCCTGGTGTACGGAATGATTGTGGAGCGCCACATGATTAGTGAGGGCAAACAACAGAGAAAACGTCATTTGAGCCACTGCGTTGGTACAATAAGAGGGCACGTTGCAGACTGGAATGCCTAATTCCCTGGCGGCGTGAATATCGACTACATTAAAGCCCGTAGAAAGAGTGCCGATATATTTCAGGTTTTTTAAGCTTCGAATCATCTTTCCGCTTAAAACCGTTTTATTCGTAATCAGAAGCTCCGCCTCCTTTGCCCGCTCATAAAGCTCCTCCGGCTTTGTTCTGGCATAGACGGTTAGCTCTCCTAGCTTTTCGAGGCGCTCCCAGCTTAAATCGCCGGGATTGGTGGTTTCTCCATCTAAAACTACGATTTTCATAAAATTTCTCCGTTTCTTTGTCGGGATGCAGCCAGTCTTCGCCTGACTATGAAAAGATGATCAAAGCGCAACTGGTTTCTAATAACGTTGCCAAGCGCTAAAAAATGAGCGGCCGGCTCCTGCCAACAAGGCGCTATGACAGCGCCGCGGCGAATAAAGTAAAAAATCATTTTTTATTATACTAGTGTTTGCCTTATTCGTCCATACCCAAAACTTCCGAGTCTTATGGAAAAATGATGTGAATAGCTGTACTTTTTTATCCTTTCCTTGACCTTAGCAGAATAAAAAAATATAATAGCTTTAGGTTCCCGTCATCATACATTTTAGCTGTGTGGAGGTATTTCATGTATTCACAATTAACCGTTGCAAAGCTTTTTGATTTATCTCAAACCCAGGCGGAAACGCTGCTGAACCGTTTTCAGTATCCCTGGGAAGCTCTTCCGCATATTAAGGAATTTATTCTGGCCCTGGGCCCTTCGCTGCCTAAGGATGAATACGAGGAGATCAAGGAAAATGTTTGGGCGGCCAAGTCCGCCGTTATTTTTCCTACCGCGTATCTCAACGGGCCGGTTATCATCGGTAAAAACACTGAGGTCCGGCACGGCGCATTCATACGAGGCAGCGCCTTAGTAGGGGATAGCGCCGTAGTAGGCAACTCCACGGAGCTGAAAAATGTCATCCTGTTTAATAACGTTCAGGTACCGCACTATAACTATGTGGGAGATTCTATTCTAGGCTACCGCTCCCATATGGGCGCGGGCTCTATTACCTCCAATGTAAAATCCGACAAGACCCTGGTAACGGTCAAGTATCAAGGAGAAAAAATTACCACTGGACTGAAAAAGTTCGGCGCTATTTTAGGGGATTGCGTGGAGGTTGGCTGCAACTCTGTTCTGAACCCCGGAAGCGTCATATGTCCCAACAGCAATATTTATCCCTTATCTATGGTGCGGGGCGTGGTTCCTCCAAAAAGCATCTATAAAACAGCTTCGGAAATCGCTGAAAAATTTTAGGAGTAATAAAAATGACCGATATTAATCTGGAAATCGCAAGGCTGGTGCAATACGGCGTAAAAAAGGGGCTTCTTCATCAGGAGGACGCCGTGTTCGCCGTCAACCGGATACTGGCCCTGCTGAAATTAAACGACTACACCCAGGCGGCTGTTCCGGAGGAAAACCTGGCAAGCCCTCAGCCGATTTTAAACCGTATCATAGATTGGGCGGCGGAAAACGGACTTCTGGAGAGTAATTCTTCCGTTTACCGGGATCTGCTGGATACGGAAATCATGGCTTGTCTGATGCCTCGCCCTTCTGAGGTGATCTATCAGTTTCGCTCCCTTTTTCACATCAACAAAAAGGTCGCCACCGATTATTTCTACCGGCTCAGCCAGAATTCCAATTACATCCGCACGGACCGGGTAAAAAAAGATGAAAAATGGACGGCACAGACGCCCTACGGTCCAATGGATATCACCATCAACCTGTCCAAGCCTGAAAAGGATCCTAAAGCAATCGCCGCCGCCAGAAATATGAAAAGCACCTCCTATCCCAAGTGCCTTTTGTGCCGGGAAACCGAGGGCTACGCCGGAAGCGTATCCCAGCCTCCCAGAGGCAACCACCGTGTGATCCCAATGGATCTTTGCGGTGAAACCTGGTATTTTCAGTATTCCCCCTATGTCTATTATAACGAGCATTGCATTTTATTAAACGGAAAACATGTCCCTATGAAAATAGAGCGCAAAACATTCGCCCGCCTTCTGGCGTTTGTGGAAAAGCTTCCCCACTACTTTATCGGGTCTAACGCCGACCTGCCCATCGTGGGGGGCTCGATTCTTTCCCACGACCATTTCCAGGGAGGGTGTTACGAGCTTCCTATGGCCAAAGCGCCGGCAGAGAAATCCATCTCCTTTGATGGTTATCCCCAGGTGGATGCCTCTATCGTCAAATGGCCCTTATCTGTCATCCGGCTTTCCTCTGTGGATCAAAGCGTACTCATCGATCTGGCGGATAAAATTCTCTTTCACTGGCGTTCCTATTCGGATTCCTCAGTGGAAATCAGAGCCTTTACCGGCGAGACGCCCCACAATACCATTACCCCCATTGCCCGCAGGCGGGGCAATCAGTTCGAGCTGGATCTTGTTCTGCGGAACAACCGTACCAGCCCGGAGCATCCTCTGGGCATTTTCCATCCTCACGCCGAATACCACCATTTAAAAAAAGAAAATATCGGACTGATTGAGGTTATGGGTCTGGCGGTTCTTCCGGCCCGCCTAAAATCCGAGCTTGCCCTAGTTGAGGAGGCTTTAACCGCACCTGAAAAAGCAGACCGCATTTTCTCTGAGGCCGCCATGGCGCCTCATTACGACTGGTATCGGGAACTAAGGAAGGCCTATTCCGGCGGGCAGGCTGCCCACGCCTTTGTGCAGGATCAAGTAGGCCGGGTATTCTCCGCTATTTTAGAGAATTCCGGCGTGTATAAAACCGATGAAACTGGCCGCAAAGCGTTTCTCCGGTTTATCGGCGCAGTAAATGGAAAGTAACGCTATGAACAAACGAATCGCCGCGATCCACGACCTTTCCGGATTTGGAAAGTGCTCTTTGACTATTATCCTGCCTATTCTTTCCGCCTGCGGGCTGGAAGCCTGTCCTCTGCCCACGGCTTTTCTATCCTCCCATACCGGCGGTCTGCCCGGCTTTACTCATCGGGATCTTACCTCTGATCTGCTGCCCGCCGCCCGCCAATGGAGTGAACTGAAGCTCCGTTTCGACGGCATTTACAGCGGTTTTCTAGGATCCCTGGAGCAGATTTCCAAGGTGTCGGAAATTTTCGACCTGCTTTCAGGCCGGGACACCTTGATTTTTGTAGATCCCTGTATGGCGGACAACGGAAAGCTTTATCAAACCTATTCCTCCGACATGGCCCGCGGTACCCAGCTGCTCTGCCATAAAGCAGATTTTATACTGCCCAATCTTACGGAGGCATGTCTTTTATTGAATGAGCCTTACCGCTCGGAGCGGTACCGAACCCGGGAGGCCGTAGCACGGCTGGCGCAGGACCTTGCCGCCCGTTTCCAGTGCGGCGTGGTGCTCACCGGAATTGGTTTTTCCCCGGAGCAAACCGGCGCCGCCTGTCTGGCCGGCCCGGGAGACGAGCCGGCTTTTGCGTTTTCTCAAAAAGTCGCCCGACATTATCACGGTACCGGCGACCTGTTCGCCAGTGTCTTTGTGGCCGCCAAAATGAAAGGCCTGGAAATCGGCCGCTGCGCTCAAATCGCCGCGGATTTTGTCAGCGACACCATTGCCCGTACCGTCCGCGACGGCACGGATGAGCGGTACGGCGTAAATTTTGAGCAAGGAATTCCTGACCTGATCAGCCGGTTTCAAAAGGAGGCGCTATTGTGAACGGTATTAATACTTTTATTTTTGATATGGGAAACGTCTTAATCGATTACAACCCCTTCCGTATTATGGAGGAAATTGTCGGCGATTGGGAAGCTATTCCTGAAATTATGGCCGCCACTGTGTTTTCTCCCCTGTGGATTGAACTGGACAAAGGCGCCGTTTCCCAGGAGGATGCAGTAAAAACTATGGTGCGCCAGGCGCCTCAGCATCAGGAGAAGATTCAAGCTGTAATGGAGCGGTGGGATGAAACTCTTCTCCCAATTCCCGGTATGCTGGAGCTGGTATCCCAGTTGAAAGCCCAGGGCTACGGCCTGCACCTGCTTTCCAACGCTTCACTGCGCTTTTATCAATATCAAAACCGTTTTCCGGTGATGAAGATGATGGACTCTGTCCATATCTCCGCCAGTATGCGCCTGATCAAGCCTGATCCTAAAATATACCAAAGAGTGCTGGAGGAACAAGGCCTTCAGCCGGAGGCCTGCCTGTTTATAGATGATCTGAAGGATAACATCCAGGGCGCTCAGACATGCGGGATTCACGGCTATCAGTTTTCTACGCCCGACGCCTTCTCCGACTTTCTGCGTCGGAATAAATTTCTTCCATAAAATTGTTTTCGCTCTCTTTACTTTCCTGTTTTTGGAATGCTATAATAAAAGAAAAAGCAGGAGGTTTTTCTCATGAATGTAAAAATTCAGGATCTAAAGGATGTAACCATCAACGGCGTAAAGACCCTTTGCACCAAGTCGCTGGGATCTTATAAGGAAACCTTTTTTGAGTGGACCGCATTTCCCATGGCAGTAGATTTCAAGTCTACGAGGATTGCTTGCGGCCTGTTGGAGGGCTGGCACCATACACCAACCTTCAACGAGATCGAGTATCATGAGGATGCCGAACTCTTTTATTTCTTAGAGGGTCCCGCTCTAATGCTGTTTGTGGATATCAAGGCTGGCAAAGCGGTCATGGAATCCGCCCAGATTGTCCGGATTCCCGCCGGCACAGAGCTGAGCATCGACCCTGGCAAGGGCCATTTTGTCGCGGTAGCCGAGGGCGACACCATGAAAGCTCTCGTCGTAGCTCCGGTTCAGGATTCCCCCAGAATTACCTTAGACGAGACTGTCTGCGGAGAATAATTCCCTTTCATGTTTTTATAAGCATGGCGGCATAACCAGCACAAATTCATCAATACGCTGTTTATGCGCGACTTGATACAGGTACTAAGAGAAATAAAAAGCCCGTTCCTAAAGGAACGGGCTTTTTTGAAAATGAAATCCTTATGCTTTTTATTTGTGGTACAGCTTTTTCGACTGATACACAGGCTCGGTCGTCAAATTGACTCCCAATTTTCGGAAAGTCGTCTCATCCACCTGGGACAAAATCACTGAGGAATGAGCCTCACAGCCCTTCAGCTTGGAAAGCTGCTTTAAAGCCAGAGCCGCGGTAGGGTTCGTTGCGGCGCTGATGGAAAGAGCGATCAAAATTTCATCAGTATGGAGTCTGGGATTATTGTTCCCCAAATGTTTGATTTTCAAATTTTGGATCGGCTCAATGACGATTGGGGAGATCAGCAGTATATCGTGGCCGATCCCGCCCAGTCTCTTCAGCGCATTCAGCAGCATTGCGGCGGAAGCCCCCAGCAAAGAGGAGGTCCCACCAGTGATCACCTGTCCATCCGGCAGCTGGATCGCCGCTGCGGGCAGCTTATCCCGTTCAGCCCGTTCCAGAGCCGGCGACACGCAAGCTCTGTCTTTCACGCTGACTCCCGCCTTGCTCATCAAGAGTTCCACCTTCATGACGGCTTCCTCATCCAGCCGTCCTTGCTTAGCGTCGCGCTGGGTATAATAATACCGGCGGATGATCTCCTGACAGGAGGCTTCCTTACAGGCCTCGTCATCCACAATGCATTTTCCCGCCATATTTACGCCCATATCTGTGGGAGATTTATAAGGGCTTTCCCCAAAAATGCACTCAAAGGTAGCGTTAAGCACAGGAAATATTTCTACATCCCGGTTATAGTTTACCGCCGTGGTTCCATAGGCCTCCAAATGAAAGGGATCGATCATATTGACATCATTTAAATCCGCTGTAGCGGCCTCGTAGGCCAGATTGACCGGATGCTTCAGAGGTAAATTCCAAATAGGAAACGTCTCAAATTTCGCATAGCCGGCCTTGATTCCCCGCTTATGCTCATGATACAGCTGAGATAAACAGGTAGCCATCTTTCCGCTGCCCGGCCCGGGCGCCGTCACAATCACCAGCGGACGGGTGGTTTCAATATACTCGTTTTTACCGTATCCCTCGTCGCTGACGATCAGAGGAATATTGGCGGGATATCCGGCGATGGGATAGTGGAGATAAACCGGTACGCCGAGAAGCTGAAGGCGGTTCTTAAAGGCCTCCGCTGCGGCTTGCCCCGAGTATTGCGCGATCACCACGCTGCCTACATACAATCCGATCCCGCGAAACGCATCAATCAGACGGAATACATCCGCGTCATAAGTGATCCCCAGATCGCCACGGACCTTACTTTTTTCAATGTCGGCTGCGTTGATGACGATAACGATTTCCGCTTGATCCTTTAACTGGAGAAGCATTCGCACCTTACTGTCCGGCTGAAAGCCCGGCAGCACCCGGCTGGCGTGGTAATCGTCAAACAGCTTACCGCCCAGCTCCAGGTAAAGCTTATTGTCAAACTGGTTGATTCTCTCTAAAATGTGACTGGACTGCATCTTTAAGTATAGATCATTGTCAAATCCGATTTTCATACTTTTCCTCACTCGCTTTCATTCCTACAGAATCCATTATAATAAACTTACCGGGGAAATACAACTGAATCTTACAGAAACCATTGTAGAAATTTGAAAGAAGAAAGAATTTTTCTCAAACTTTTGCCAGGGGGCACAATTTCAAATACAAAGCGGTCAAACACAGGGTTTCCTATCCCCGGCCGATATCTTACCAGCAGGCGATTTAGCAGGGAACGTCAGCCGCATAGTTTCCATTGCCGTCTTCTTAAATTCCGGCGTGTAATCTGATTTGCTTTTCCTTTTTGCACAACTAAGCGCCCCGTTTGTTATTCAGTAAGATTTACTGAATAACAAACGAAGCGCTTCAAAACAGGCTTGTTCTTTTTCTATTTCCTTTGAATTGACTGAGCGCGGCGAAGAAAGCTTGATATCCTCCAGATTCCAGTTATTTCACTGATACGGCTTTCCCGGCATCGGCCGGCTTCTGATCCGGCACCGTTTTCTCCTGCTGAAGATTTTCACGGGCTACCGACAGCATCAGCTTAATTCGGTTCTCCTGGTTTACCCGGGTGGCGCCAGGGTCGTAATCGATGGCCACAATATTTGCCTTGGGATTTCGCTCCTTTATCTTTCGGATCATGCCTTTGCCGCAAATGTGGTTAGGAAGGCAACCGAAAGGCTGGGTGCAGACGATGTTTTCATAGCCGGATTCCGCAAGCTCCAGCATCTCCGCCGTTAAAAGCCAGCCCTCACCCATTTTATCGCCGTAACCGATTACACCTTTTACCAGCTCTTTGGTATGGGCGTAGGAACTGGGAGGCAAAAATTTAGGCTGGCGTTTGACCGCCGCGATCAGAATTGACTCGATCTTGGTGCAGTATTTCATTAGGGCGCTAACCGCCGCGTACTTCAGCGGGTTTCCTCCGTAAAGCTTGATATCCTCCAGGCGGTTATCCACCTTAAACATGGCGAAGCCTAAAATGCCCGGCAGGCAGACCTCGCAGTCCTGGGATTCCAAAAACTCCTCCAGGCAGTTATTGCCCAGCGGGGCGTATTTGACGTAGATTTCCCCCACCACGCCGACCTTAACCTTCTTCTTGGTATGGTTCAGGTTCAGCTTTGCAAAATCATCCACGATTTTATTCATATTTCTTTCCAGGTCCTTTGCGCTGTAGCCGCTCCCGGAATTTAGTTCCTTCGCCAGCTGCTGGCTCCATCTGGACACCAGCCGGTCGCTTTCCCCGGCGATGATTTCATAAGGCTTGCACTGGTTTCGCAGCAGCATCAGCTCGTCGCCGTAAACCACAGCCGCCACCACCCGGCGGATCATAGGCAGAGTAATATGAAAGCCGCTGTTTTTCTCCAGGCCCGAAATATTCAGGCTGATCACAGGCACCTTTTCATAGCCGGCCTTTTTCAATGCCTTCCGCAGAAGATGGATGTAATTGGACGCCCGGCAGCCTCCGCCGGTCTGGGTGATCATCAGGGCAGTGTGGTCCAAATCGTACTTGCCGGAATTCAGCGCGTCGATCATCTGCCCGATGACCAGAATTGCCGGATAGCAGGTATCGTTATGTACGTATTTCAGACCAGTCTGGGCGATCTGTGGGCCGGTGGTCTCCAACAGCACCGCCTTGTAGCCGTAGTGAGTAAACACATCCTTGATGATGTTAAAATGGATCGGCGCCATCATGGGAAACAAAATCGTATATTCCTTTTTCATTTCCTTAGTGAACAGCAGGCGCCCGGTTTTGTCATACTGTAATTTTGCCATAATGGTCTCCTTTAACGCCGCCGGCCGGGCGTTGACGATTGGTATAGAAATCCGCGCCGGCTTGAATGATTATTCCTGATCCAGGGCGGCGAACAGGCTTCTCAGCCGGATTTTCACCGCGCCCAGATTGGTGATCTCGTCAATTTTAATCTGGGTGTAGATTTTCCCCTCAGATTCCAGGATATCCCGAACCTCGTCGGTGGTGATCGCGTCCACGCCGCATCCGAAGGATACCAGCTGCACTAGATTCATATGGGGCTGATCCTTCAGATAATGGGCTGCGGCGTAAAGCCGGGAGTGATATGTCCACTGATTCAAAACTCCGGTATGAAATTTCTTCACTCTGGAGCTGATGACATCCTCAGATATAATAGCTACGCCATAGCTGGCGATCAGCTTATCAATACCGTGGTTGATCTCCGGGTCCACATGGTAGGGCCGGCCGGCCAAAACGATGACCTCTTTTCCCTGCTTTTCAGCGGTTTCCAGAATCTCCTCGCCTCTGGCCCGGACCTTTTCAAAATACCCGTAATACTCCTCATAGGCGGCTTTCGCCGCTTTTTTGACCTCTTTCAAGCTGATGCCGTCGAAATATTGATTGAGCATGGCGTGGGCTTTCACTGGAAAATCCCGCTTCCGGTGCAGGCCCAGGTAATCGTGGATCAGTGTGATTTTTGCTGCATCCCCCACATTGGCGGCGATAACCTCGGGATAATAAGCCACCACCGGACAGTTGTAATGGTTATCTCCCAGCTTCTCATCCAAATTATAAGACATACAAGGATAGAAGATCGTCTTGACTCCCTCGTCAATCAAGGTCTGCACATGGCCGTGCATCAGCTTCGCCGGGAAACAAACCGTATCGCTGGGAATGGTATGCTGGCCCCGCAGATACAGCTTGGAATTGGACAGAGGCGACGTTTTCACGCCGAAGCCCAGATCCTTAAAGAAACGGTACCAGAAAGGCAGCAGCTCATACATATTCAAGCCCATGGGGATTCCAATCGTACCCCTCGGTCCCTCGCAGGAACGGTATTCCTCCAGGAGCTTCAGCTTATATTCATAAATATTCAGGCTCTCGCCGGCGTTTTTCCTGGTAATGGGCTTTTCACACCGGTTGCCGCCAATATATTTTCTGCCGCCCTCAAAGGTATTTACGGTCAGACGGCAGTGGTTGCTGCACAAGCCGCAGGTAACCACACTGATTTTATGGGTAAATTTCGCAAGCTGTTCTTCCGTAAGAATGGTGCTTTTTTCTCTTTTTCTGCTTTGAGCGTACAGCGCTGCGCCATAAGCCCCCATAAGCCCGGCGATATCCGGGCGCACCACCTGAACCCCCATCTCCTGCTCGAAGGCCCGGAGGACGGCGTCGTTTAAAAAGGTGCCGCCTTGCACTACAATCCTTTGCCCCAGCTCGCCGGGAGAGGAAGCCCGGATCACCTTATAAAGAGCGTTTTTCACCACGCTCAGGGAAAGGCCCGCGGAAATGTCCTCAATGGTAGCGCCATCCTTTTGCGCCTGCTTCACGGAGGAATTCATAAACACAGTGCATCTGGAGCCTAGGTTCACCGGCTGTTTGGCGAACAGGCCCAGCTTGGAAAACTCCTCAATGGAATAGCCCAGGGCATTGGCGAAGGTTTGCAAAAAAGAGCCGCACCCAGAGGAACAAGCCTCGTTTAAGAAAATATTATCAATAGTGCCGTTATGGATCTTAAAGCACTTGATATCCTGTCCGCCGATGTCAATGACAAACTGAACGTCAGGCATAAAACGCTTCGCGGCGGTGAGATGGGCCACTGTTTCCACAATGCCGAAATCAACGCAGAAAGCGTTTTTAATAATCTCTTCGCCGTAGCCGGTCACCGCTCCTGCAGCGATCTCCACATCGGGATGCTCCCGGTAAAGCTTCTCTAAAAACTCCTTGATGATCGGCACCGGGTTGCCGGAGTTCGGCTGATACTGGGAATAAAGCAGTTCGCCGTTCTCCCCCATCACCACGGTTTTCACCGTGGTAGAGCCCGCATCCATGCCGAGATAAACCTTCCCCTGGTAAGCGTCAAAATCGCCCCGCTCCACGGAGCATTGGCTGTGGCGTTCCAAAAAGGCGTCATAGTCCTCCCGGGACTGAAACAGCGGCGGATTATACGCAAAGTTTCCTGAGGCCCTGTAATGCTCCGCCTGGCTGATCGCCTGATCCAGGTCAATGTCCTCCTCAGCGCAGAAAGCCGCTCCCAGCGCCACATAGTACAGGGAATTTTCCGGGCAGGTGCCCTTGGTTTTCAAGGTTTCGTCAAAGCTTTTCCGCAGCTCGGAAAGGAAGGTCAGGGGGCCGCCCAGATATACGACATTTCCCTTGATCTCCCGCCCCTGTGCCAAACCGGCGATAGTCTGGTTGACCACAGCGTAAAAAATACTGGCGGCGATATCATTCTTCCTGGCACCCTGGTTCAGCAAGGGCTGGATATCCGATTTGGCGAACACACCGCACCGGGAAGCGATGGTATAGGTTTTCTCATAGGCTTTGGCAAGCTCGTTCATCTCGTCGGGAGCTACGTTCAGCAAGGTGGCCATCTGATCGATGAAAGCGCCGGTACCTCCGGCGCAGGTGCCGTTCATCCGCACCTCCATACCGCCGGTCAAAAACAGGATTTTGGCATCCTCTCCGCCCAGCTCGATAATGACGTCGCTGCCTGGCAAAAGGCGGTTGGCGGCCACGCGGGTGGCGAACACCTCCTGCACAAAGGGCAGGCGGCAGTTCTCCGCTACTCCCATTCCAGCGGAACCGGAAATTGCCAGCCGGGCGATTTTTCCCTTTACCACATTGTCCCGTACATATTGAAGAATATCCCGAATTTTTTCCGTAATTTGGGAATAGTGGCGTTCATAGGATTTATGTAAGATTTCATCGTTATCATTGAGCACAACACACTTAATGGTGGTGGAACCGATGTCCAGACCGATTTTCAAGAGAGTATCTCCCCTTTTCCTTTACTACATCTTTATATGATACCAGACTTTTTCTAAGAAAAAAAGCTGGAAATAAAAAATTTTTCTGAAAATGTCAGCCGTCCATTGACAAATCAGGGTTTTGCTGTAAAATATTAACTGTAAGTTAACAGTTATCATTTGTTTACTAAGTAAGTGTAACACGCTGAAAAATATTTGTCAAGTAACCGGGAGGCGCGTCTTGGATTCCTCAAAAATGATTTCCGAACAGCTTTTTTTATTAATTCCCATGCTTTATAACCAGATTATCCGCCCGATTGAGGGAGCGCTGCGGGCAAAAATAAGCCCTCTTCAGTTTTACGCCCTGATGGCGCTGAAGCGGGAGGGCTGTATGACTATGTCCGCCCTTTCCGCTCACTGCGGCGTATCCAAACAGCAAAGCACCCGTCTGATCAACAGCCTGGCGGACACCGGCCTGGTGGAACGCCGGCCGTGCAAGCAGGACAGGAGGCTTATTTTCATCTGCTTAAGCGCTTATGGAGAGGCCCAGATGGACAAGCTTCGGGCGGCGGTCTGCCGGGGAATTGAAGAGCATCTCTCCATTCTCACCCAGGGAGAACAGAAGGAGCTGCTGTTTTCCCTGGAAACTGTTTGGAAAATGATCTGTAAATTAGAAAAAGAAGGAAATCCAAAATAATCGGATTTCCTTCTTTTCAGCACAGCATATTGAGCCAGCCGGTCCTCTCACCCGCTAAACGAAAGGGGCGCCGGGCTGGTTTTCGAACCGTATTTCCGCAGCTTTTTCAATGGGAGCGCTTAAAATGCTTAAGGCGCAGGGCCGCTTTAGAATGGCATGCTTACGAATATTAAATCCCGTGGACTGACTGTCAGAAGATTTTTTCTCATACGCAGCAAGCCATATATAACAAGCTGCTAAAAAGCAGCTGGCTTTACTCCGCTGTTTTTAAAGGCGGATACGATTTTTCATACACCGCCACTGCCTGGGAATGCAGTCCTTGATAGGCAGCCTCACAGGCGCTTTTTTCATATCGGTACTGCCTTCCCGCAGTAGGGTCGTTGAAATAATAATAGTCCTGGTCATAGCCTACCAGGAGGAGGCAGTGCTCCGGCCGCATCCACTGCAGCTCCTCTCCTGTTCCTTCGATCAGCCAGCAGTCGCCTGGAGTGGGATATTCCATATCGATGGTCGCCCACAGGATTACCGGAATATTATTTTGCAGATAGGTTTCACACAATACATCCAGGGGGATTCCAAACAGAAGACTTACCTGAAATTGATCTGGATCAACGGCTTTTTTGATAGCCCTTTCGATTACGGGAGCATAACATCCCCAGCCACTGGCCTCTCTGGGATTTCCTAAGAAGGTTTCCCAGGGATCCCCTCCGTACATCGTTCCGTCCTCCGCAGTCCAGGGCTCGGTTCCCAAATCCAGATACCGGTCGATAAATTCGTCTACAGTAATATCGATTCCCAGATGCTGAAGGGCCATCACCGCTGAAACCGACTCGCATCCGGTGGGGTACGTTCCCAGCTGGCTGATATAAGGCGCGTCTATAAGTACGCCGTCCTCCCCTGCGTCATCGCCCGTATCGTTCTTCAGATCAGGATCGCTGGAAGAAACCGCGGACTGCGTCCTTTGAAGCTTGGCATCTTCTGCCTCCGGATTGATTCCAGAGCCATTATTTTCCTCGCCTTTTCCATAGCTCTTTTCATCAGCCTCCGGGGAGAACCGATAGCTTTCCTGCTCTATCCCCTTTGACGACTCCCCACGGGGCGTAAAGGATGTATTGATCGGTTCTAAAAACTGAGCGCTTTTCATGCCCGCCAGCACGGCGATAAACAAAACGCCAAGAAAAAGAACTACTAAGGAACCAGGCAGCAGCTTTTTCTTTCGACGATACCTCTTATCCGGAGGCTTACATTTCCCTTGACTCATACCAAATCCCCCAAGCTTTATGGTCTTACCCATTTTCTAAGGTAATTGTATGCGGTGGCCTTGCAAAATGTCCTCAAAAAAATGTAAGGGAAACGTAAAAACGCGCGGCTTGAGAGCGGTGCGTTGAGAAACGAGGCAGGGGCGGCAATCAGCCGCCCCTGCTAAAATTTTTCATCTCACCGCCCAATTTTGCCGCGCGTTTTTATATGTATTTGCAGCCAGCGCCGTTTCGTCGAAAAAACGGACGCTGTTCTGCCCAAACAGCAAAACAGCGCCTCTAAGCCCGGGATATATTTCTTTCTTTAAAAGCATAATATAGAGGCCGCGGAAAAATCCCCGGCACATAAACCGCTCACTGGAAAGCCTTTTCAGTATTTTAAGCTGAAGCCTACAAAGCGTTCCTCTATCGGGCTGTAAATCAAAACCATGGATGTTCCGCCATCATTGGAATACATGGCGTAAATGTGGTTATCATACGACAAGCTGGTAAACTCTGATTTCAGAACCAGTTCCCAGATCGTGTATAAATTATCCCCTATATAATCGGAATACTGCTCTTTTCTCATCTGATCACTCAGCATCTGGCAGCGCATAAAAAACATATAAAACGCGTTATCCGTTTTCAACTCCCCATCGTCCAGCTGATAGCTTCCCGAAGGCTTTTCTTCATACAGATCCACTTCACTGTCTGCCGGCAGCGGATCTGACAGAAACTTCTCCCAATCCTCTTGGAGCTTGCCGAGGGCCTGGTCCATTTCATCAGCCGTTGCCTCCCGCTCATCCTGATTCACATAGGAAAAATAGCAAAGGCCGTTAGGATCGAGAGCCATATTTACTAAATACCGCCTGCCGTCCTTTTCGGTGAGCGCCATATCCTTTAAAAACCTCAATTCCTGGCCCGAATACCGAAATTTAATCAAAGGATAAAGCTCTTCATCGGTCCAAGAGCCGCCGCCCAAAATCCGCACGCTGTTTGCCGCAAAGCTGACTATCTCCTCCTCGAAAAGCTCCTGCTCCTGGCCCGTATACAGGTTCCAAGGGTAGAGATTCAGCTCCTCTCCGCTGTTAAGATAAAGGAGGTTGAAATTTTGGGGCTGCTCTCTTTCCTCGATGGTTCCCTTATAGTCCGGAAGAACCAAAGGCGATAATCCAACCGCCAGCAGGCACGCCGCCAGCAAAGCTACCGCAATGATAAACGGCACGCTTTTTCTCGCTAATTTCATCATGGATCCTCCTTTGCCAAGGGAATGGATATCCGCACCGTGGTTCCCTTCCCTAAAGCGCTCTCAAAGGTCAGTTGGGCGTGATGGCGTTCCGCGATCGACGCGCAGAGAGACAAGCCAAGGCCCACTCCGCCTTCCTTTCGGGAACGGGATTTATCCGCCATATAAAAGGGCTCCGTAATCTTTTTCAGCTCCTCCGGGCTCATGCCGATTCCCTGATCTTCTACTGCGACCGTCAATGTCTGCTCCGACTTTTCACAGAAAACCCGAAGCGTTTGTCCCTCGCCGGAGGCCTTCATCCCATTATCGATCAGATTATAAAGGAGTGACTGAAACAACTCCTTGTCCACAGTAATCCAGGCGTCCGCTGGAATCACCTCCAGCCTCAGCCGCCGTTTTTCCAGCACCGGCGTCACAGACGCCTCCACACCCTCTAAAAGCTCCGCAATGGAGATCCGTTCCAGTTCCAGGGGAACGTTATCGGTAATAGACAGCTCTAAAAGCTTGCCGGACAGCCCTCTGAGCCTTTTGGCATCCTCCACGATAATCCTGGCGTACTCCTGACGTTCACTGTCCGTTACCACCCGCTTGCAAAGCAGCACATCTCCCAAACACATCACGGAGGTCAAGGGTGTTTTCATCTCATGAGCCAAGCTGTCTACAAACCGCTTCCTGCTGTCGGCAATCTGGCGCAGCTGCTCCACATTATTTTGGATCGCTTCTGTCATTTCGTTCACATTCCGAATTAATTCCTGGAACTCGCTGCTTCCCTGTTCTTTAATTCTGATCTGATAATCGCCGGCTGTTATTTTTCCCAGAGACCCATTGACCACAGTCAGGGGCCGAAGCAAATGGCGCGTACCCGCCCACAAAATAACGCCGGTGACTATGGCAAATACAATGCTCACAATACTGATAAACCTCAGCTGATTCTGGTAGATCCGGTAGATTTCCGTTACGTCATAGGCGGTAAAGAGATAGTATTCCACGCCCTCCAGCCGCAGGCCTGAGCCAATGTTCAGCAGAGTTCTGTCATCCACATCGATAATCAGGGACAGGCATTGGCCGTTTTCCCGCACCCGGTTCACAAACTCCGGCTGCTTGGACAGATGGTCCATTTGCGTAGAAGCGATCAAGCTTTCCCCTTTGTAAACCGCGGTTCCCGTATTGGTTCCTGTCCGGGCGGCTATGCCCGTTTTCAGGAGCTGTTCCACCGTTTCCCCCGGCAGTAAGATCTGTCCCTGACGAATCCGTTCATAAGCAACGGTATTGGCGAGGCTGGAAGCGTAATACTCATGGGAAGATACATCCTGCATTTTTTCCCTCTCCACGGAAGCGGAAAAATAGCTTGCCAGCACTGACAAGGCGGTAATGCACACCGCCGCCAAAACCACCGCAAGAGAAACTAAAAAAATCTTCTGCCACAGCTTCATGGAAGCGAGGAAAGGCTTGTCCCACAATTTCACGGCTTCACCTGCTTTCCAGACGATAGCCAAGCTTGGGAATCGTAATCAGCCTGCGGCTTAAATCCAGCTTTTTCCGCAGCTGCTGCACATGAATGTCCACCGTACGGCTTTCTCCCTGGAATTCATAACCCCAAACAGCGGCCAGAAGCCGTTCTCTGGTGACGGCGACGTCTACATTCTCCATAAAAAAGGCCAGCAGGGAAAATTCCTTGGGAGTCAGCGCTACAGGCTCCCCCGCCTTCGTCACCAGGTGCCTGTCCATATCTATGGTAATATCATCATACACAATTTGGACACGGCCCTTATGAGAGCGGCGCAGCACCACCTCGATGCGCGCCAAAAGCTCCACTGCCTCAAAAGGCTTTACGATATAATCCTCCGCCCCCAGGCGCAGCCCCTTTACCTTATCCGTCACATCCTGCAGCGCTGTTAAAAAGATTACCGGCGTGCCCTTGCTTTGGATTTTTTGAATCACCTCAAAGCCATCCATCCCGGGTAGCATGACGTCCAGCAGAACCAAATCGTAATCGTGCTCCAGCACCTCCTGCACAGCGGCGGCGCCGTCGCCGCAGATCCTGCATTCATATCCTACTAAGGAGATGGTCACCTCAATGGTTCTCGCGATATTCGGATCATCTTCTACAATCAGAATTTCAACCACAGTATCCCTCTTTCCCGCCGAACACTTTATCACAGCTTTTCTTTATATTATAGCAAGCTGAAAAATTCAATTCAAGCAAAGAAACCGCCGTTCCCAAAAGCGTGACTTTTTCGGGACGGCGGCGTGACAAAACCGATACATATTTTACGTTTTTCCATTTTACAAAGCTGTCTGTGTTTTTTAATGAATTCAATCTTCGCAGAGAAGGATATCTGTGGGATAAACCGGCGGCATTTTACCGCCGCCGTCTTTTCTATCATTCAAAACGCATTCTATAATTCTTTTCTTCCGTGCTGAGAAGCTCCAAAGCTAATAATACAGTCTGCCCTTTTATATTCTAATATTAATCAAATGGGCTACCCCGGGGATGCTTTCTCCCTGCTGGGATGATGTCGGCGACATAAGAGCTCCGGTAGCCATAAACAGAATATTTCGAAGCTGGCCCTTCTGCATTTTCTTTAAAATCACCGAGCAAAGCACCGACGCGCTGCATCCGCATCCGGAGCCTCCCGCATGAACATCCTGAGCCTGTCGGTCATAAATTAGTAATCCGCAATCCTGATGGTTTTCCTGAATAGATACATTTTCTCTGCTCAAAATCTCATACAGCAGCTTGCTTCCCACCTCGCCCAAGTCCCCGGTCAGAATTAAATCATAATCCTGAGGATTTGTTCCTGTATCGCTGAGAAAATCCCGCAAAGTCTGGGCGGCGGCAGGCGCCATAGCTGCCCCCATATTGGCCGCGTCCTTAATCCCCAGATCGGCGATTCTGCCCACGGTCACCGCCGAAACATAGGGAACGCCCTCTCCCTTTCCCACCACCGCGGCGCCGGAGCCGGTTACCGTCCATTGGGCGGTAGGGGTTCTTTGCCCTCCGTATTCCAAGGGAAAGCGGAACTGACGCTCCGCCGAGCAGAAATGGCTGGATGTGACTGCAACACAAAGGTTCGCCATTCCTCCATCCACCAGGAAGGAGGACATCGCCAGGGTCTGCGCCATGGTAGAACAGGCGCCGTACTGTCCCAGAAAAGGGATCCCCAGGCTTCTAAGTCCAAAGGTGGAAGAGATGCATTGATTGAGCAGATCTCCCGCGAAAATGTAGTCCACAGCACCAGCCGTCACCCCCGCTTTCTTCATTGCACAGTTTACCGTTTCCTTTTGCAGCCGGCTTTCCGCTTTTTCCCAGCTTTTTTCTCCCAGCGTAGTATCTTCATAGGTTAGGTCAAAGGCGGCGCCCAGAGGCCCCTCCGACTCCTTCTTCCCGCAGATCGCCGCATAACCCAGGATCGCCGGCTTGCGCTCCATGATGACAGTATACCGTCCCATCCTTTTACCCATAGGATTTCCTCCTCGTATCGTTAAGATGTAAAGTGAATCAATAACGTGCAGTGCTATAAGAGCTCTGTAAGATAACCGCAGGCATCGGCACAGTTGAGCCCTAATGCCTCTGACCGAGCCGCAAGGCAGTTTTAAAAATCATCCATTTCCCTTTCTCCAGCGTAAGTCAGCCGTACATAATCAATACAGCCCGAACACATACACGATAATACCGTAAATCACCGAGGCTGTAATACCGTATACCAAAACCGGACCGGCAATCACAAACATTTTCGCCCCAATCCCCATAATAAAGCCCTCCGCCTTGAACTCAATCGCCGGACTGACCACGGCGTTGGCAAAGCCTGTAATCGGCACCAGAGTACCCGCTCCGGCAACCTTGGCGATATTGTCGTAAACATGCAAGGCGGTCAAAACAGCGCTCAGCCCTACCAGGGTCACGGATACGGCACACCTGGCATCCTGAAGGCTCAAGCCTGTCTGTTGATATAAATTGACCAGGATCTGGCCGATTACACAGATCAGCCCGCCGATCAGAAAGGCGAAAAGAGCATTTCTCCAGCATTTAGAATTGGGTGACGCTTGATTGGTCATCTGAGAGTATTCTTGCTCGGTAATTTTCAAACAGTCCACGTTCCTTTCTTTATGAGACGCCAAACGGCAGAAGCCGCCCATCTGAATTTATTTTCTCTCACTGTTTGAAAAATATGCAAAAAGCGCTCCCGGAGTTTAGGCGGCGTCCCATAAGGAAGTAAATGAAATTTCCGGTGAAACCGGCGTGGCGGAGGTCACGCCGATTTTTCCGTATCTGTCAGTAATTTCGGTTTGGCAAGTGGAATTCGGATTTTACCCACATAGGTAAAGTAGATTTCAATCGTGACATGTTTCTTCCCGCCGATCTTCTCCGGGCTGTGAATCACGATCTTTTCAATCAGTTCATTTACCGTAGAGGCATCAAGGTCTTGCAAGTCGGAATACCTGTCGGCAAGCTGAAGGAAACGCCCCACATCGGCGATCTGTCCGGCTTCATTTTCAATTTCCCTTTCCAGCGAAATCGCAAGGTGTTGAATCTCTGCTTGCTCCGCTTCATACTGTGCTGAGAGCTTTTGAGAGCGAAGGTCGCTTAGCTTTCCAAGTACAAAATCTTCATAAAGTCTTTGGATGATCTTGTCCAAATCCTCCATGCGCTTTTGCGCCCCGGAGAGGGCTTTCCGCTTCTGTGCCAGTTCCGCCTTCCGGCTGGCTTCGTCCTGAGCCAGCATTTCTTGGGTAAAATCATCCCGGAACAAGCGCACATAGGTCAGCGTCCCCTGAATACATTCCAGCACCCGCTTATAAAGCGTGACTTCCCGAATGTAGTGGATTTTGCAGGAACCAGTATTGCTCTTATAGTTGGAGCAGACAAAATGATCCTGTGAATCATCCCTGTAGGTATTGCAGGTACAGTAATAGAGCTTTGCGCCGCAGTCGGCGCAATAGACAAGGCCGGAGAAAATGCTGGTTTTCCCCGTCTTTGTCGGCCTGCGCTTATTCGCTCTTAACGCCTGCACCCGTTCCCACTGTCCCCGCTCAATGATTGCCGATTGCGTATCTTCAAACACCCTCTGGTTTTCTTTTGGGTTTTCCATCCGCTTCTTGAATTTGAGGTACTTTGTATACGTCTTAAAATTGACAGTACAGCCGGTATACTCCTGCCGCTCCAGTATTCCGGCAACGGATTTAGCACACCACTGATATAGGTTGTCTGGCATAGCCCATCCTTTCTGTCTGGCATTGTACGCCGTAACAGTCAGCACTTTATCGGCAGTCAGGATTTTTGCGATCTGCATCGGCCCTTTGCCTGCAATACAGAGGTCAAAGCTCCGCCGCACCACCTTTACGGATTCCTCGTCCACGATCCATTTCTTTTTATTTTCCGGGTCTTTGATATATCCGTAGGGCGGGTTGCTGGCGATATGTTCCCCGGCTTCTCCGCGCATCTTTACGACTGCCCGGATTTTTTTGCTTGTATCCTTTGCGTAATAATCGATAAATACGTTTTTGAACACAGCAAAGTCGTTTTCGCCTTTCGCGCTGTCCACATCATCGTTGATGGCGATAAAACGGACGTCATAGGCGGGAAAAATAAAATCCTGCAGGCGTCCCATATAGGAATACTCCCGGCCGAGACGGGACAGGTCTTTGACGATCAGCGTGGAAACGGAATAGTCCTCCACATATTTCATCATTTCCTGAAATCCGGGTCTTTGGAAATTTGTCCCTGAGAATCCGTCGTCCACGAAAAACATGGGATTGCGGAATCTATGTTCCGCTACATATTTGGATAATAACGCCTTTTGGTTGGTAATGGAATTGCTCTCCTCATCAAGTGCGTCGTCCTGGCTCAAACGGCAATATAAAGCTGTGATCTTATCTGGCTGCTGGTTCATAGTAGCTCCTTTCCTCCCGTAGTCCGGGATAACAGCCAGGTAAACGGCTGCCTATATTATAACGCGCCCGTCCTCTTTTTTCAGCAGCTTTCATTCGGTTTTCTCCAAATTTCCCGCTATGATACGGCGTAGCTTATCCAGTACACTTTTCGCCTCTCCCTCCGCGTAATGAGGGATGACATGATAGACGGTATTCCCTTCAACGGCAATCATTTCTTCCGTACTGAAATCAAACTCAAAAGCGCCATTTTTGAAATGCTTTGCCACACGCTCGGCAATTTCCGGTTTCAGATTTTGGGGAAGTCTGCTTAAATCTGCGGGATCACGCAATCACATCACGCTCCTTTCCAAAGGGCAAAGTATTCAGCGTAATAACCGCCGGGCGGCCAAGCCCTTGTTTTTTGCGGATAATCAGGCCGCTGCGTTCCAATTCCTGAAATGCCCTTGTTGCTACCTGCCTGCTCCTGTTCAGTTTTCCTTTTGCTTCTTCCAGTGTAAAGTAGAGACGAATCCGCCCGTCTGGTTCTATGTATCCGTTTTCTCTGGAAATGCCTGCTCGATCAAAGAGCAGGGCATATAAAACCTTTGCGTCATTGGATAAGTCCAATGGTATGAGAAACCGAGGAAAGGGCAGATAGGGCGGTATGCCGCTGTCCTCCTTGTAAGGTGTCAAAAAATCATTTTGCATCATGTACTCCTTTCCTTATTCCTGCCGTGTTTCTTACGGCATAGTGGTACACCCTTGTGGTGTTTCCACCAATCCATCCCCGATTGATTGGATTGATATTGACTATCTTGTTATTAACTTCTTCTCTTTAATTTCCGTCTAAATATGGGCTTCAGGACTGTCTGGGAATCCGGCGCCGGAAAGAGAGGAACAGGGCTGTCCAGAGCGTCAGGTTTTCCAGTCTCTGAAAATCCAGTATTGAAGAATCCCATACAGGCAGAACCGGCAATACTTATAAATTGACAGAATCAAAATCAATACCTGAATGGAAAAATCCTGTTTAGGTCAAAATTTCCCTGCGGACAGTTAAAAGCGGGTTTCAGAGGGGAGCAGGGGAATTTATCCCTCATACTCACTGACCGTAGCCCGCAACATCAGTAAATGCAAGGTTTTTTCGCTTCTAATTGTCCGCATAGTACCCGCCTTTTCCTGTCGCTGGCTGTTTTCTGTCTGCAGTGAACTTTTGCCGCACAGAGCTTACAGTATTTTGCCCGGTTGGAACCGGGGAGGAATGGCTGGCCGCAGACCACGCAGCGTTTTAATTCCTCCCGGAACAGTAGCGCCGTTTCCAACGGTTCGTCCAGCGGCAGGACAGCGCAGCGAAACCATTTACAGAGAAGCGAATAGGAAATACTCTGGTCGCAGACACATTCCTCCCCGTCATCCAGAAGAACACAGTTGCCGTTGTCATAGTTGCAGCACTCATGCACCAGCTTACGCATCCGGCGGTACTGCGGATAATTCATAACCGGAATCTGATTGCGGATAAAAACACCTCCTTCCTGACCGTAAAAATGTCCCTCTACTATACAGTTCATTTTTGAGGCAAAATGACGGGGGGATTTTGAAAAATTCACAAAAAATTCATAATTTCAGTATACGGATAAGCGGTTTCAAAATGATCCCCTCATATATCCGTACATTTTTCAGGGGAAAGTTGCTGTCTGCATAAAATTTTCTCAAAAAAATCCGCCGCAGATGTTCCGTGGCGGCAAGCTCTTTTATTCTTTAGTATGCGGTATGTCAAATTTATATCCGACGCCGTATACGCTCTTGATGTAATCAGGGATTTCGGAATGTAGTTTTAGTTTCCTGCGGATATTGCTGATATGATTGATAATCGTTTTCCTGGAATAGGCATTATACGGTTCATTCCAGACAATATCCATGATCATTTCATAAGTGAACACACGGCGGGGATTCAGAATCAGCAGGGCAAAAATATCAAATTCCTTTGCTGTCAGCTCAATTTCCTGCCCGCAGACTTCAACGGTACGGTATTCCAAACAGAAATGCAAATCCTCTGTATCTATGACGGTCAGTAGGTCGCTGATGATCCAATCACGATTTGCCCTGTTCTCCTGCATTTGTTTCCTCTCACATTTTTTCCTCACTTCCCTGCTATATTCCGGCGTCAAATTTATAACCCACGCCCCGGACGCTGACAATATATCCCGGCGAATCCGGTGTTACCTAAAGTTTCTGACGAAGGCGGCTCAACAGGTTATGGATTGCTCTTTGCGTAACGTCAATATATTCCTCGCCCCAAACCTGGTAAGCAATCATTTCAAAAGTCAGTACCCGTTTCCGGTTGATAAGCAGAAGATGAGAGCGTCAAATTCCTTGACGGTCAGTGCGATTTCCTGCCCGCAGACACGTACCGTCCTTTCCTCCAGACAGAAATACAGATCGCCTTCCCGTATTTCTGTCAATGGCAACATAGAAGTTACCTGTAATGCGGAACCACTATGAATCGAAACTGAATCTGTTCTAAAAGCAGCGCTTGGCTGTTCCCGACTAAGAACATATCGGGTTAAATCTGCTCGCTGCTCTGCGTTAAGCAGCACAAACAGCTTTTCACAAATCTGTTTGCTGGTTTCCGATAAATCTAATACAGCTAATTTCCCATTTAATCACCTTCTGACACATTGAAATTTTCCGTAATTTAAACAGCAATTATTTTTATGCCGCTTTCTCCCTTTGCTTTGGTTTAGATGCATTCCCCAATGCCTTAGAAATATAGTAGAAAAGAAATACCCACATACCCATCATTGCCAGATACTCTGAAAGAATTAAAATTCCGTTCTTTTCATAGTCCAGAAAAGCAAATTCAACCTTAAGAAACATATAGGAGACAATATCTTCCTGATAAAAACAAACTACGCCATATACGGCGATTCCCGCCGCTAGCAGCCGAAGAACCCATATAAATGGTGTAGGTATATTCCCTCCGGATAACTTACGGAACATTCCTATAATCATTCCCCAATGCAGACCCAAGTGGATGCTCATGAGTGCATCCCCCCAATAGGAGCCTGCAAGGTGCATCACTCTGGCTGTTGCCATACCGCCGTTTATAGGAAGTGTAGCAAATACATAGCGTGACAGGACGATTCCGCTGTATGCCTGAATTAACATTGCGGCAAGGCAGGAAAAATTTACCGCCGTGCGGAGAATACGCAGGACAGGGTATTTTCCCTTTACCAAACTGCCATACCAGCGGATATTCAAAAAGTTGTGGAGCAGGAACAAGATTATCATTCCTGCTCCTATGTATTCATGAAGCGCTTCTCCCGTTACCTGATATTCCATCAGCAGGAGCAGCAGAATGGTCATCAGGAGGTCTATTCTCATTTTTACTTTCCTTTTTACTTTCATAGCTCGCTGCTCCTTTCCATTACCCGGCTACAATTACGCATCGAAATCCAGTCCAAGACTGTTTACCCATTCCATGACGGTATCTAAAGAATCGCTGCCGTTCAGTCTCTGACCGTCAAGCCATGTGGCTCCGCTTGTCAATTCCTCCAGATTGGAAACGCTGGAGCTGATGCCGCTGCCCTCGGAGGTGCAGAAGGGAACAATCGTCTTGCCGGAAAAATCATAGTTTTCCATAAAGGTGCTGACGATTCTCGGAGCTTCTCCCCACCAGATGGGATAACCGATGAATACGATGGAATACTGTTCCATGTTCTCCACGGAGCCGGAAATCGCCGGACGGGAAGAAGGATCATTCATTTCAATAGTGCTGCGGCTGTTGTCGTCATGATAATCCAAGTCAGCATCTGTATAAGGCTCCTCCGGAACAATCTCATAAAGGTCGGCATCCAAACCGCCGGCAATATTCTCCGCAACGCCCTCTGTGGTTCCGGTGGCGGAAAAATAGGCTACCAGTACATTCGTTCCTATTGACTCGGTATCTGTATCAGCCGGGGATTCCGTTTCCTCCGTCTGACTGTCCGTGGCGAGTTCGCTTTCCGGTTCCGATACGGCCTCACTGCTTTCCGGCGTAGTTGATTCCGCAGAAATGCTGCTCTCCGCATCCGGGGTACTTGTTTCAGCCGGTTCACTGTTTCCGGCACAGGCCGCAAGGGAAACAGCCATCACAAAAGTAAGTAAAAGTGCTGCAAATTTTTTCATGGTCTTACCTCCAATAAATTTTTCTCATTCTGCCACTTCCAGCGTAGCGGAGAAATCTCCGCTCTGACCGGAAAGCAGCTCCATCCCAGAATCAATATGTCCCAACAGGATTAAGCTGTCCGAATATCGGAAATCCTGATAGAATACCGACAGATTCCCCCATGGCGCATACAGGCAGAAATCTCCTACATCCGGATCGCAGCCATCAGGTTCCCCTTCCGTCGGTAATTCCTGCGGAAGATAGCTGATCTTCTCTACCCCATTAAAATCCTCAAAGCTCAGTTCGAGTGGAAGCATTTCATATAATGCGTTTGCTGCCGGGGTATCATAAAGCGTGATGCTGATCTCCTGTCCATCGACTGTCATTTTCAGCTTTCTTTCCTCATTTTCCATCTGGGATATTTCCTCTTTTTTTTCAAATCCAAGCTCTGTCAGCCACTCCTGAACCGCAGGCTCAGAATTTCCAATATCTGCCCGATAAACGCCAAGAGCATCCAAAACCGTTACGGAATCAGGCAGGGCCGCGGTAATATCTTTCACACCCGCCGCGATTCCTCCGATTCCATGGGCACAGAAAGGGACGATGGTTTTCCCGGAAAGATCATATTCTTCAATGAAGGAGAAAATCGCCATAGGCGCACTAGACCACCAGTTGGGAAAACCCAAAAAGATAACATCGTAATCGCCTATGTTATCCAGATGATTTGCCAGTTCCGGACGGGCGTTTTCCGCTTTCTCATCCGCTGCCCGTTCCATACACTCGTCATAGTTGTCGGGATATGTTTCCGTCACAACGATGGGAAACAGTTCTCCTCCCACATACTCCTGAATCCACTGCGCCATATGTGCAGTATTTCCCGGAGCCACTACGCTGGCCGAAGCGACCGCATCTACATCGCTATAATTTTCTCTGTCACCGATAGATTCATAATGAGCAAGTGCAGATTGAACAGCGGCTTCCTCGTCTTCCACAACCGTATTATCCACCCATGAAAAATAGGCAATCAGAATATTCTCCTGTCCTGTCTCCTGAGCTATCTGCGTATTTTCTTCTGCGGCAGCAGAAGACTGACTTTCTTCCTCAGCCGGCTGCGAAATGCCGGACCCAGAAGTGTCGGATGTTGCAGCAGGTTCTTCCGTCTGCCCGCCGCAGGCAGTCAATCCAAACAAAATGCAAAGAGAAAGTACCCATGCCGTTAATTTTTTCAATTCGGCCACCCCTTTCTATTTCTTTTCATCCAGCAGCATCACGCCGTCTGCAGGATTGTGGTCAATCGCGCCTACAATCCGATGGGGAAGATAGGGTTCTTCCAGCCAGTCGATGTCCTCTGCCGTCAGCTTAACTGCCAGCGCTCCCACCGCATCGTCAAAGTAGACAGCCTTCGTCGCCCCGATGATAGGAGACGCAACCCCTTTGGCCCAGTGCCACGCGATGGCAATCTGTGACATCTTGACACCGTACCTCTTCGCCAGTTCGTGAACCCGGCTCACAATCTGCATATCCTGTTCTTTGGTACGGTCATATTTCCCCATGGCCACCCGGTCGGTGCGGCTGCGCATGGTATCTGCTTTCCACTCAGGCCGGGTCAAGTGTCCTGCCGCTAAGGGGCTGTAAGGCATCAGGGACACGCCCATCTGTTTGCAGATGGGAATCAGTTCCCGCTCATCCTCCCGGTAAAGAAGATTATAATGGTTCTCCATGGTCTCAAACTGCGCCCATCCGTGGTCACGGGCGGCGAGCTGCATATTGTAAAACTGATACCCATACATAGCAGAGGCCCCCAGCGCCCGCACCTTTCCGGCTTTTACCAGCTCGTTCAGTGCCTCCATGGTTTCCTCAATAGGAGTTTCATAGTCAAAGCGGTGGATGATGTACAGATCCAAGTAATCCGTACCCAGTCGTTTCAGCGTTCCGTCAATCTCCCGGCGGATAGCCGGGGCAGACAGCCTGCCGGGGTTAAAATAGACCTTCGAGGCAATGACCACCTTATCACGGTCAATGTTCTTTTTCAGCGCCCGGCCCAGATATTCCTCGCTGGTTCCAGCCGAGTAACCGTTGGCCGTATCAAAGAAATTGATACCCAGAGAAAGCGCGTGTTTTACAACTTCTCCGGTCGCCGCTTCATCCAGAGTCCAGTCGTGTAGGGTTCCGGCCTTGCCGAAGCTCATACAGCCCACGCATAATTTAGAGATTTGAATGTCCGTATTTCCTAAGTTTGTGTATTCCATATCCGATTCCTCCTGTTACTCAGTAGCCTTTTGGATGCAGCTTATGGCGTTCAGGCTACGAGGATAACCGATGTAGGGCAGGCATTGGGATACCACCCGGATCAGAAAATCCTTGTCATTGCCCAGATTCATGTTCCCCTTCGCGTGAGCGATCAGCTGTGGCTCACAGCCGCCCTGTGCCATCAGGAAGCAGAAGGTAATCATCTCGCGCTGCGGAAGATCAAGACCGGTGCGGGTATAAAAGTCTCCAAAGCAGTTCGCCGCCAGCCAGCGGTTGATATGTCCGTTCTTCCACGCCTCTTTCATCTGTTCTCCAAAGATCTCGGCCTGCGCTTCTGCGCCTTTTTCCAGCCGGTTCTCCATGGTTGTGGTAGCCTGACCGGGCAGGGGGAGGGGAATGTTTCCGTCAGCAAAAACCTCGTTGGTTGCATTGAGGAAGGGAAGCATTCTTCCGTAGCCCAGATAATCCGTAGCCTGATAGACCGTTTCCTTTACCATAACCGGCGTCATACCGTTTTCCAGTGCGATTGGCAGCATTTCCCGATAAGCGTCCACGCCGCCGCATCCAATCAGCACAGAAAGAATCGCCAGATAGCGTGTAGGTGCGTCAAGTTGCTGATTTTCTTCATTTACCACCTCGTCAAAAGCGAAGTGCTGGAAACGTTCCGCAAATTCCGGATCATTTTTTCTTAATTCCATAGTCGTTCCCTCCATTAAAATTTATTTGCCCAGTCTGCAAGTTCTCTTTCAGAGGCACCGTTCACCATCTTTCCGACCTTCCAGTCTGCGTCCGGGCAGAGCTTCTTCAGTTCGTCAACCGTTCTCCCCATACCGCTGCCATCAGAGGTGGCAAACGGCACCATCGTTTTCCCGGAAAAATCATAGCTTTCCACAAAGGTACTGATAATGCGCGGCGCTACATACCACCAAATGGGAAAACCGATATATACCGTTTCATAATCGGTCATATTCGGAAACCGCTCTGCGATCTCCGGACGGAATGCAGGATCATTCATCTCCACACTGCTGCGGCTCTTTTTGTCCATACAGTTCAGGTCAGCACTGCTGTAAGGGACAACAGGTTTGATCTCGAACAGATCAGCGCCCACTGCCTTTGCCAAATGTTCCGCGGCCTTTTTCGTTGTGCCGCTTGCAGAAAAATAAGCGATCAGTTTCTTGCTCATTTCAATATTCCTCCATTTCTTATACACCGGGTCTGACATAAAGGATGTCATCGGTAAACTGTTCCATAGATTCCTGCGCCTTTTGCGCCAATGTACGCTTAGTGGCTTCATCCCGTCCCGGAATCATGGTGATCGCAATATGCGGCATTACAGTTCCTCCTTTCCCATGCTCATGCACTTTCCCAACACCTCGCCGGTTTTCAGATATTGATAAGTCGGCATCTCAAACAGTACCGGCTTGAGGATGTTATAATCCAGTCTGCCGCTGCTATCCAATACAGACTCATCTGCATAGGTTGCGGCGATTTTGCAGATAAAGCTCTCAAAGCCTTCCGTTTTATATACATCTTCCACGGTGCACGCCATAGAAACAGGGGATGCGTCAATCATCGGCGCACCGTTGTCTGCGATATGATAAGCAAACAGTTCCGACTTATCCTCCTTCATACCGCTGACGCAGCCCGCATAGTCGGCCTTTTGCAGCACGGCCTCATCCACAATGTTGATAGACAGCGTTTTCGTGTCCCGGATGCCTTGGTTGGAATAGTGAGCATCGCTCATGCTGACCATCACCCGGTCATGGCCGATGATGCCCAGATGTCCGACCAGCGTCCAGTTGGGCTTACCGTTTACCATTGTACCAACTACCACCAGCGTTGTTGGATACAATGCCAGTTTAGAACCAATATGTTTCTTCATATCTAAAAATCTCCTTTCCGATGTTACTGCTCAAAACGAATCCCATGCAGGCGGCGCACTTCATTCAGACTTGGCACATCCAGAATGAGGCTTCTGCCCGTATCCATACCCTCGATTATGCTCATGTCCTCCTCCGTCAAAATGAAATCGTCCACATCATAATTCTGGCGGATGCGTTCCTCATGAACAGATTTCGGAATCGAAACGATCTTACTCTGCCGCAGCCAGCGGAGAATCACCTGTGCGGGAGTCTTGCCATATTTCTGTCCGACGGCCGCTAATTCCGGGTTCTGAAAAATCCCGTTTTGCCCTTCTGCAAAAGGCGCCCATGCCATCGGCTGTATCTGATACTGCGCCATCAAGTGCCGAAGCTCCTTTTGCTGACAGAAGGGATGCAGTTCAATCTGATTGACAGCCGGTGTGACTTCATGGCTGAGAATCAAATCCAGCAGTCTGTCTGGAAGAAAATTGCAGACGCCGATAGCTTTTACTCTGCCTGCCTTTAAGAGTTCCTCCATGGCCTGCCAGCTTCCGTGATAGTCCCCGTAGGGCATATGAATAAGATATAAATCCAGATAGTTCGTCCCCAGATTAGCAAGGTTTTTTCAAAAGATGCCATGGTTTTCTCATATCCTGCATCCTGAATCCAAACCTTGGAAACGAGGAAAATTTCCTTTCTGTTAATGTCACTTTCCCGGATTGTTTCTCCCACTGCTGCTTCATTCCCATATCAAGCTACAGTGTCAATCATCCGATAATCTGTTTCCAGTGCGGCTTTTACGCTTTCTTTGCAAATTTGCTGATCGGTAATCTGGAATACGCCAAAGCCAAGCTGCGGCATCCGGATTCCGTTATTCAATTCAATTTCATTCATAAAAACCCTCCTTTGGTTTCTTACCGTTTTTCGAGGCATTGATGCTGTGCCGCAGATAATCCAGCCTTACAAGCTGTGCTTCCCTAAAATGAATTTCATCCAACGCACATGCACGTCTTTGGTTCAGCATCTGAAGTCTCTGTACTTCTGTATGATCGCCATACAAAAGAAGCTGCATATATGTCTCAACTTCGCTGTTGGAAAATCCAAGATCATGTAGCGTCATAATCATACTGAGACGCTCCAAATCACTGTCGTCATATTGCCATGATCCCATTACCTTCTTTACCTCATGGCAAAGTCCCCATTTTTCATATTCCTCTAAAATCGTAGTCGGAATATTATAGCGTCTACTTGCTTCCTGCTTCGTCATATTCCCTCACCTTCGTTAAAAAAATATAGGTGCCCCTATCGGACACCTATATTATACTCATAGCCTATTAACATGTCTAATACCTATATTTAATCGTTAGAAATGCTTAAAATATATTTCTTCATGTACTGTATGAAGTGTGCATTTGCCGCTGTAAGTGTTTGATTCTTTTTCCAAACCAATACTGTACCGGTTTCAATACATGGTGCAAGCGGCAGAAAACAAAGATTCTCAAAGGAAACACTAAGATCAAAACATAACGCAACCCCCATTCCTTTTTCCACCATATTGGCTGCATTTACAATGAGGTTATATGTTGCAGCTATCTCTAACTGTTCAAATATGCTTCCAAACCAACTCGCCAATTCGTTTTTTACCAATTCACGGTGTGCTATGATAAGGGGAAACTCCCTTAAATCATCTGGCGTAACTACATTTCGTTCAGCCAATGGAGAATCACTTCGTACCAATATTCCCCAACGATCCTTTATTGGCATACGCATAAACTCATATTTCGATATATCCACAGGCTCCGTCAAAAGCCCCATGTCCAAAAGCCCCTTTTCAATACGCTCCTTAATTTCATCGGCTGTAGCACTATAGATACTGAATTGAACTATCGGATAACTGGCTCGGAAAGTATTCATGCCTCCTGACAGGATTGACATGCTTCTGGCCTCTCCACAGCCAATGGCGATTTCTCCAGAGATGATTTCTTGTTTATGCTGGAGTTCCTGCTTTGTCTTTTCGGACAATGTGATAAGTTCCTGCGCACGGCGCCGAAGCAATAGCCCCTCCTCCGTCAAGGTAACATTGTACTTACCACGGTGAAATAGCTGTACACCCAATTCTTCCTCCAACTGCATAAGCTGTCTAGAAAGTGTGGGCTGAGTAACGTGCAAAAGCTGTGCGGCTTTTGTGATATTTTCTTCTCTGGCAACCATTAAAAAATAGTTAAGAACTCTCAGTTCCATGTTTTGCACCCCGCTTATCTGCATATTTACTCTTATTGTAGCAGTTTTCCTTGCTTTTGCAACATGGTTTAAGTCAAGAAATACGTTTTATAAATATCTCGGCGATGAACAGAAAAAGGGAATGCCGAAAACCAACGCCTTCAACATCCCCAATTTACATATATGACCGCAATTCGCCTTAGGACAGCCTTTTCCCTAATTCATAAGCCAGCTTGGGGAATTTGGATCGCCGGGTCATCTCGGGCGTTCCGCAGCCTGCGCCAAGCACCATTCCCATATCCATCAGGTTCAAATATCGGACAAGCGTTTTATAATGGACTTCCAATGCCTTAAATGTCCAATTATCATCATTGCACGCAACAGCCAGTAGCGCAGACTTCATCCTCTTTCTTTGAATGCACAAAAACGGTCAACCAGTGTTTTTAGTTGAGCAGACATACCATAGTAATAAACGGGCGTAACAAAGACCAACATATCCGCATCTAAAATCATTTCCCGAATGCGGTTCATTTCATCTTTCTGCACACAAGGGCCTTCATACTCACAATGTATACAGCCAGTACAGGGATGAATTTCTGCATGTGCTGCATCGACAGTCTGAACCAAATGCCCTGCCGCCTTTGCGCCGTGAATAAATTCTGTTGCCAATAAGTTAGAGGAACCTCTCTTATTTGGGCTTCCTTCAAAAACCATGATTTTCATAGCATCTCTTTCTCCAGTCTATTAGTTGCTTATAGTATAATGTGCCGGAGAGTCTATCGCAAATACTCGTTTTCTATTTCTTCTAATGCTTCAAAGGCATTTGTAATTTAATTTTCTACTGGTTATCAGGCGTTTTCACGAAGTTCGCAAGCAATGCAATCTTCCGTAAGATTGCGTATTCAGGCAGGAATCCGTTCCCGGATTTCCTGCCTAAATGCTTGTTGGTGACATATCCCCCAACCCCTGAGATCATTGCCGTTGACAATGGCTGCGCGTTCCGTTGGAACGCTGAAAAACCATACTTGATAATTTGAAAAACAAAAAATGCTATGCAATCGGCGAACCTTTTGCATAGCATTTTTTGTTTTTCCGTTTACCTGGCATAAGTCATAAGTTTTGCAATGTTTCCTTATGGGCTACTGCCATTTCCGGAAGCGCTTTTGTTTTGAAAATCTTCGCTTTCTGTTTATCGGGCAAGCTTATTTCTCGCCGTAAACTTCCTGCAGTCTGACCAGATGCTCGTAACGGTCAGCAGCGGCCTTCTCCGCCTTTTCGAAGAGCTTTTCTGCTCTCTCCGGGAAGGCGCGGGTCAAGGAGTTGTAACGAACCTCGCCCATGATGAAGTCGCGGTAGCTGGCGGTCGGAGCCTTGCTGTCCAGAGTGAACGGATTCTCACCGTTGTCAGCCTTGCGGGGATCGAAGCGGAAGTTGTTCCAGTAGCCGGCGGCTACTGCCTTCTTCTCTTCCGCCTGGGAGATACCCATGCCGCCCTTGATACCATGGTTGATGCAAGGAGCGTAAGCGATAATGATAGAAGGACCATTGTAGCTTTCCGCCTCGGTAAAGGCCTTAATGCACTGATTGTAGTCAGCGCCCATAGCCACCTGGGCAACGTATACATAGCCATAGCTCATAGCGATGCCGGCCAGATCCTTTTTCTTGGTAGCCTTACCGGCAGCGGCGAACTGAGCGACGGAACCAACCGGAGTAGCCTTGGAGGCCTGTCCGCCGGTGTTGGAGTAAACCTCGGTGTCGAACACCAGAATGTTCACGTTCTCACCGGAAGCGATGACGTGATCCAGGCCGCCGAAGCCGATATCATAGGCCCAGCCGTCTCCGCCGAAGATCCACATGGATTTCTTCGCCAGGAAGTCCTTGTCGGCCAGGGTCTTCTTTGCAAGCTGGCCGACCTCGCAGTCATAAGCGGAGGCCTTTTCCAGCTCAGCGATCAGAGCGTCGGCAGCAACCCGGTTAGCGCCGGAATCGTTAAAGGTATCAATATACTCAGCGCAAGCCTTCTTCATGGCCTCGTCGTCGGTCTTTGCGGCGATCTCGTTGACATATTCAGCCAGTCTGCCGCGGACAGCCTTCTGACCCAGAGCCATACCGAAACCGAACTCGGCATTATCCTCGAACAGAGAGTTCTGCCAAGCCGGGCCATGGCCCTTCTTATTTACCGTATAAGGAGTCGCAGGCGCGGAGCCGCCCCAAATGGAGGAACAGCCGGTAGCGTTGGCGATAAACATTCTGTCGCCAAACAGCTGGGTAGCCAGCTTGGCGTAAGGAGTCTCGCCGCAGCCGGCGCAGGCGCCGGAGAACTCGAGCAAGGGCTGCTTGAACTGGCTGCCCTTCACGGTGGTTTCCTTAAACTTGGCGGCAACCTCGGGCTTCTCGTTCAGAGTACGGCCGTAATCAAAGACCTTCTGGCCGGGACGCTGGGTATCGATGGGCTTCATAACCAGAGCCTTCTCACCCTTCATGCCCGGGCATACCTGAGCGCAGGAACCGCAGCCGGTGCAGTCCAGGGTGGAAATGGTCATAACAAACTTCATGCCGGGTACGCCGGTCATATCCTTGGACTTAGTGCCCTCGGGAGCGGCGGCCAGCTCATCGGCGGTCATAGCCACCGGACGGATAACGGCATGGGGACATACATAAGAGCAGAAGTTGCACTGAATGCAGTTCTGCGGATTCCACTCGGGAACATCTACCGCGATACCGCGCTTTTCAAAGGCGGAAGAGCCCTGAGGAGCGGTGCCGTCCACATGAGGCATAAAGGTGGAAACCGGCAGCTTGTTGCCCTGATAGGCGTTGACCGGGTTCAGCACGTTGTTGACATACTGCTCCAGATCCTTTCTGTCGGTGGTAACCAGCTTCTTCTCGTCGCAGGCGCAGGCGTCCTTCCAGGAGGCGGGAACCTCTACCTTATGAACGTCGCTGACGCCTCTTTCGATGGCGGCGTGGTTCATGGCGACGATCTTCTCGCCCTTCTTGGAATAGGACTTGGTGGCGGCGTCCTTCATATACTGAACGGCGTCAGCCTCGGGAATGATGTTGGCGATTTTAAAGAACGCGGCCTGGAGAATGGTATTGATGCGGCCTCCCAGACCGATTTCCTTACCGATCTTGATACCGTCGATGGTATACAGGTTAATATCGTTGTCGGCGATGAACTTCTTCATCTTGCCGGGCAGCCTCTTATCCAGCTCCTCCACATCCCAGGGACAGTTCAGAAGGAAGTTTCCGCCCTTCTTCAGATCCTCGACAATGTCATACTTGTCTACATAAGAGGGGTTGTGGCAGGCTACGAAGTCAGCCTTGCTGATATAATAAGTGGATTTGATCGGCTTATGACCGAAACGCAGGTGGGATACAGTCAGACCGCCGGACTTCTTGGAGTCGTAGGCGAAGTAGCCCTGAGCGTACATATCGGTGTGGTCGCCGATGATCTTGATGGAGTTCTTGTTGGCGCCTACGGTGCCGTCCGCACCCAGGCCCCAGAACTTACAGGAGTGGGTTCCGGCGGGAGTAGTGTCCGGGTTTTCCTTCTCCTCCAGGGACAGATGGGTCACATCGTCCACAATGCCAATGGTGAAGCGCTTCTTGGGAGTATCGGTCTCCATGTTGCGGTACACGGCGATGATCTGAGCAGGAGTGGTATCCTTGGAGCTCAAGCCGTAACGGCCGGTGTAAACCGGAATGCACCCGAAGGGAGTGCCGGACAGAGCGGCCAGAACATCCAGATACAGAGGCTCGCCGATAGAGCCAGGCTCCTTGGTTCTGTCAAGAACAGAAATGGCCTTCACGGTGGAAGGAATCACATCCAGCAGATATTTGGCAACAAAGGGGCGGTACAGTCTGACCTTGATCAAACCGACCTTGTCGCCGGCGGCGTTCAGATAGTCCACAACCTCTTCCGCGCATTCGCACACGGAGCCCATGGCGATGATGACTCTCTCCGCGTCGGGAGCGCCATAGTAGTTGAAGGGCTTATAATCGGTGCCGATCTTGGCGTTGACCTGGTTCATATAGTCAATGACAACATCGGGAACCGCATCGTAATAGGTGTTGCAAGCCTCGCGAGCCTGGAAGAAGATATCGTCATTCTGGGCGGTGCCGCGGATTACCGGATGCTCAGGATTCAGAGCGCGGCGGCGGAACTGATCCACAGCCTCCCAATCCAGCATATCGGCCAGATCCTTGTAATCCCACTGCTCGATCTTCTGCACTTCGTGAGAGGTGCGGAAGCCGTCGAAGAAATGCAGGAAAGGAACTCTTCCCTTGATGGCGCTCAGGTGAGCCACAGCGCCCAGGTCCATAACCTCTTGCGGGCTGTTGGAGCACAGCATGGCATAACCAGTCTGGCGGCACGCATAAATATCAGAATGGTCGCCAAAAATGGAAAGGGCATGGCTGGTGATGGCGCGCGCGGATACGTGAATGACGCTGGGCAGCAGCTCGCCGGCCATTTTGTACATATTCGGGATCATCAGCAGCAAGCCCTGAGAAGCAGTATAGGTGGTGGTCAGAGCACCGCCCTGCAAGGAGCCGTGCACCGCACCAGCAGCGCCGGCCTCAGACTGCATCTCGGTTACCTGCACTTCCCTGCCAAACAAATTCTTCACACCGTTGGCGGCAAACTTGTCCGTCTCATCCGCCATTACGGAAGAGGGGGTGATGGGGTAGATGGCAGCTACGTCGGTAAACGCATAGGATACATACGCGGCGGCGTTGTTACCATCCATGGTTTTCATTTTTCTTGCCATGTAATATTTCCTCCTTTAAGGTTAGCTCATGAAAGAGACTTTGCAACAGTCGGCTCTGTTACATCACATAAGATTCTATCATTTTTTTAACCTTCTGTAAAGGATAAAAATCGATTTCCAGGGAAATTTACCCCCTTTTAATAAAAGTTTCACAAACTTAGTCCGCTCTTGACAAAATAAGGGGATATCTTGTAAAATGGAACCAACTTTATATGATTGAAAGGGGATTACACATTCATGCCTGCTGACCCTGTTCCCGACGGCGACCCGTTGATACAGATTATCCTTCTGCTGGTACTGATTCTGGTCAACGCCTTTTTTGCCGCGTCGGAAATCGCAGTGATCACGTTAAATGACAACAAAATTCAAAAAATGGCCGAGGAGGGCCACAAAAAAGCGCAGAAGATCCTGAAGCTCACCAAGAATTCCAGCCGGTTCCTCAGCACGATTCAGATCGGCGTCACCCTGTCGGGCTTTTTGACTTCCGCGTCTGCGTCTCAGAGCTTTGCGAAAAAGCTGGCCGACGTTATGACCTTTCTCCCCTTCTCACCCTCTGTGGTGGAAGGCGTGGCCACGGTGATTATCACCATTATCCTTTCTTATTTCTCCCTGGTTCTGGGCGAGCTGGTGCCGAAAAAAATCGCTATGCAGAAGTCCGAGGCCCTGGCGTTCCGGTTTATCGGCGTGCTGAACGCTACCGCCACGATCTTCAAGCCCTTTGTCTCTTTCCTAACCGTGTCCACAAACTTTGTGCTCCGGCTGCTGCGGATTGATCCCAACGCCTCGGAGGAAACCGTCACTGAGGAGGAAATCCTGATGATGGTGGATGTCGGCGAGCAGAAGGGCGTGATTCAAAACAGCGCCAAGGATATGATCGCCAATATTTTTGAGTTTGACGACACCACGGTCACCGAAATCATGACCCACCGCACCGACATGACAGCGGTAGAGGATACAAGCTCTATTTCTGAAGCTGTGAACCTGTCCATCGAAAACGGCTACTCCCGGATTCCCGTATACCATGAGGATCTGGACGATATCGTGGGCATCGTCTATGTAAAGGATCTTTTAAAATATGTCTGCTCCCAAATGCCGGAGGAAACCAAGCTTACCGACGTGATGCGGGGCGCCAGCTTTATTCCGGAAACCAAGCGGTGCAGCGAGCTGTTTGCGGAAATGACCGCCAGCAAGACCCAGATGGCTATTATCGTGGACGAATACGGAGGCACCGAGGGTCTTGTCACTATGGAGGACCTGGTGGAAGCCATTGTGGGAAACATCCAGGATGAATACGACAACGAGGAGGAAGAAATCCACAAGGTTAACGACAACACCTTTACTGTGGATGGCACCGCCTCCATCGATGAAATTTCCGACCTGCTGGGCATCACCTTCCCCGAGGGCGACTACGACACTGTTTCCGGCCTGGTCATCGAGTATCTGGGCCACATTCCCAAGCCGGGAGAGCATCCCACCGTCAATATCGAAAACGTCCGCTTTACCGTGGAACAGGCCGAAAACCGAAGAATTGACAAGGTGTTGATTGTCAAGCCTTCTCAGCTCCCGGAAAAAACGGACAGCGAATAAAGTAAAGCAAAGCAAAGGGACGAAGCCTTTCAGGCTTCGTCCCTTTTACATATTTATCCAAAAACAGGACGGCCTACAGCACAACCATCCAACACGGCTTTTCCCTCGAAGCGCCACAAGGCATTCTCAAAGCTCCTGCTCCAGAAGGAACTCTTCATTTTGGAACATCAGGTGCCTAAGCCTTTCCCGGTCCATGCGGCCGCCCCTTATGGCATCCGCCAGCAGCAAAAGCTGGGAAATACTCGCCGCCGCTCCTAGAACGCCGGTATTTCGGCTGATTCTTTCCAGCTGGGCTTGGACGTTCCCGTTAAAATGACCGGCAACGAACAGGAAATAAAAGGTGCCCAGCCCATTTTCAAAATTCTCCCACCACTGGTTCGGGTTGACCAGTTCATCCCTAGTCTGGTTTTCCCGGACATACCGCTCCATTTCATCCGCCTGGGCAATGGGCAGGCTGTAGCCTGAGGAGTAGGCCTTTGTGTCAAGGATGATCCCGTAATTGTCTGTCAGCCCAGCGGTATACAGCACGCCGTCAGGCCGGCGGCTTCCACCCAGATGCAGGCCTTGAAAGCCGCATTCCTCGGTCAGCAGCTCGATCACCTTCATCTCAAACAAACGGTTCTGCTTGCTGTCATAGGCCAAATCCACCAGCGATAGGTATTCATGGGGAAGATTCCTCAGCTTTTCCCGGAGCTTTTCCTTTGTCTCCGACTGGCTGGATTTGGCAAGCTTCTTTGGCACCGGAAGAATCAGATCATTAATCTCATCCTTCCAAACGCATTCCCGCTCTCCGGCGGCAATATTCAGTCCGATATGGATCAGGCCCTGAACATCATCCCGAATCGTAGCCTCGTCCTCCTGAAGCCCTAATGCCTCCAAATACTTTTGGATCTCGGTATAAGACACTCTCCCCTTTCCCTCAGACACCGCTTTCAGCACGCAGGTCCTTCGGGTCCTCAGGTATTCCCGGTCATCTCCCTTAGTCGCCATCATTTCAAAGGATACATTTTTAGGAATCCGCTTATGCCGGCTTTTGCCGAGAGTTCGGTTCAGGGCGGTTATCCCTAATCCGGTAATCACATAGGACTGCCCAATGGATTCGGTATATTTCCTGCCGGCCAGGGTAACCGTCACCGGCTTCGCCTCCTGCTTCACCAAGCCCAGCTTTTCCAGCCATTTAGCGATCATCCGGGCGTATTTATCCGAGGAACCATCCCAATCGGTTTTCATTTTATTTTTTTCCTTGGCGTCCTTTGAGGAAGCCAAGGACCGCACCAGCACTGTCTGAGGCAGGCTGGTAAAGCCATCCTCTCCTACGAAGCCCAGCTGCTTTCCCAGCTCAAATTTTGTCAGGTGCGCGCCCTCTCCCTCCCCCAAAAGGCTCAAGATCCTCACCGCAGGAGGATACGCCAAAACAGCGGAGGTGAGCAGCTCCTTTTCCTGAGAATTCAGCTCCTCTCCCTGTGTTCTTGCCTGAGCCAGGGCTTTTCCTGTCTCGGTGAGCTCAAAGGCATCGCCCTGATATCCATAGCGCAGAAAGCCCAGCGCATGTGCCCAGCGGACAAAATTATCCGCCGGCCAGTCGCCGATAAAGGGGCGCACCTGCCCTCTCACCGCGGCCTGGACGATTCCGTTGCAGCGGGCGGCGCTGCGGGGCGTGAAGGAGGTGCCTACCAGATCGGTGTATGAAATCCGCAGCGGCCTTTGATTTAAAGCATCCAGCAGTCTCTGTCTGCCATCCCGCTCCTCCACCAAGGCTGGAATCACCTGCCCGGCAAGCTCCTGGTGCTTGAGGGAGGTTTCATCAAAAATTGCCACCACATCGCACAGGCTTCTGAAATCACTGGGATCTTGAACCCATCCGAAGGTTCTAAACCTTTTGGCCTCGGTGGGGATTAAATGAATCATACAAACCCTCCTTATCGTAGTTTACAATTAAAACCTCCCGGCTGCTTCCCCTCTGCGTGTTATAGCTGGAATTGGAATAGCTTGAGGTCAAATCGATCACCCGGTACCGCTTGCTCCAGGCCATCAGCAGCTCGTTAGTCTGGCCCTTATGCTCCAGCACGTTGGAAAGGGCAAACCGGATATTTCTTTCATTTGCCCGATCCAAAAACGCCAGAAGCTGAAGCTCCTTTTCCCGGTTCCAATCCTGAAAGCCCCGGTTCCCGTCGTTATAGGAGCCGGTAGTGATCAAGTACGGCGGATCGCAGTAAATCATATCCTGGGGGCCCAGGCCCTCCAAGTCAAACAGGGTAAAATCCTTGTTTACGAAAGTCATCGGGCTGTTTTGCAGCTTTTCCACAAAAGCGATCAGGTTGCTCCGCATCTGCTGGGAAAACTGGCTCCGGTTTCGCCCAAAGGGATTGTTATATTCCAGCCGGTTATTGAACCGGAACTGATAATTAAAAGAAAAACAAGTCAGCGTATAAAGATCAATCGGATCTCCTGTTCGGTTATAGTAATCCCGAAACTCCAAAAAGCCCTGTTCGTTCACCTTGGAGAGCTGAAACTCTTCGATATTCCGGTCAATTCTCCGAAGAATTTCTTCCAGCTCCATGGACTGAAACGTCTGGAACAGCTCAATAATTTTGGAATTGATATCGTTGCAGACAATCCGGTCCGCAGAGACGTTGATAGCCACGTTGGCACCGCCGGAAAACAGGTCCACAAAGGAAGAAATCTCCTTGGGAAACAAGGGCAGGATCTGCGGCAGCAGCTTATATTTTCCACCGATGTAATTCAAGGGGCTCTTCAGGTATTTTTTGGTGGCCACCGCCTTATTGCTCAAGGGATTGGTCCGGATCTGATACACCTTGGTATGGCGCACCTTTTTACGGATGTAAAAAATATATTCCTTTAAATTGCTTTCATCGCTGGGAATTTTGCTTTTGTACTTTTTATAAGGAATATCATATCTGCGGTAGCTGTTCTCCAGCCCCCGCTTTTTCAGGATTCTTTCAATTTCCTGGGCTGTCATTAAGCCCTCCGTGCTGTAGCTCAGCACCAAATGATCAAATTTAGCCCTAGCCACCAGCTCCTCAAACGCTTGGGAGACCTGGCTTTTTACACAAAACGCCGACTTCTGCCCCTCATAGGGGCGCATACCGGTCACCCCTGTTATATGCGGCCGGTCATAGCGGGAAACCGTCTCCAGCAGATGATAGTTCGGGGCGTACTGCCTGCTGTTATAGGGCGGGTCCAAATATAAAATATCCCCCTCGATCTGGCGGATAAGCTGGTTGGAATCCATATTGTAGCAACGGTTTTGATATCCGTTGTCCACTACCTCCAAGCGGATCATGCTGAAATCCTTATAGGCCCTTTTATCCCACCGCTTCAAATAGGCTCCGTAGGTTCCGGTGATATTAGAGACAAAGGGCACGCCTTCGATCAGTCCCGCCAAAAGGTAATAATATTCGTTTTCGTTCAGCAGCCCGGCCGTTTTCCAGGATTCAATGGTATTTCGGATAAAATCAATCCTTTTAGCGTTCTGGGGAGAAAGGTACATTCGGCTGCAATGCTCATTCGGGGAATAATTTTGGGTAATGAAAAATTGCTCCGGGACCGCTTCCGGATTAGAAATTTTCGTCTCCTCCAAAAATGAAAAAGGATCCAGAATCCCGAGCTCTTTCAGCTTTTTAAATTGAGGAACGCTGTTATTTTCAACGGTCGCCTTCTGAATGGCGTAAGAAAAATGGAGCAAATCGTTGGAAATAATCTCATAGTCCGGCTTAAAATAGCGGGCGACCGTCCCTGTGCCGGAAAAAATATCGCAAAATACCCGTTCCGTTCCATCAGTATTCTCTTGAAGCACCCGCTTAATATGATCCAGCAGCAGCGTTTTCCCGCCGATAAACCTCATAGTATAACCTCACATCCCAAAACATCCTTTCTAATAGTATACCATCCTTTTTCTAATTTTCAAGAGCGAACCTACGGCGATGCTCTGAAAGAATATAAAACCGGAAACGTCCTCCAATCGCTCAGACCGTCTCTCCCTCTCCGCAATTATTCCTTAGTTGGAAAGGCTTAGCTTTTTTATACAGCCTATCATCAGAAGGCCGCTGTCGGTTTCCTCAGCCTCCGAATGGTTGCCCAAGGCGAAAAATGATTCGGCCCTTCCTGGCTTTCCCGCTGGCGGAACAAGTATTTAAGGCCAAGAAAAGCAGGGCGGTAAAAGCCTTCCTTCCCTCGCCCTACTGAAATTCTGACAGTGTCCAATGATTTTCCAGGAACAAAAAGAATGCTGCGACGCTCAAAAAATAATTGCCCGTTATACGCGCCAGCTTTCTTAAAAGCTGGCGCGTAAATAAATAACCAGCTATATTTTCGCTCTTTGCGCCTCACGTCATTACCAATGCTTCGCTCCGGCACGAAATGCAAAAATACTGTTGGCTTCGCCTATCCATAATCGTGCAAAATAGGATTAACCGCCGGCCGGAAGTCTGTGCTGACAGTGCCCCGAAACCCTCCGAACTCCTTCAACACTCCTTCTCACTTACCACCGGTTTTTACCGAGGTTACGGTGCTGGGAAAAAGGAATCTCAAATCCGCCTACCTCATAAGCTCATATTTAGAGAGAGCGGCTGTTATCACAAGGGTCAGCCCCAGATAAATCAAATAGCAGCCCATAAGCACAATCCAGAGACTAGTGCCTGAGGTGGGATTGATCACCAGCAGGAATCCGAACGCGATATGGAGAGCGCTTTGAATAAACAGCCAAAGGAAGGGTTTCTTCCGCTCCCGCGCTTTAATCGCCTCGTTCATTTTCACAGCTCCCAGCACCAGAACCACAATTCCGGTGATCGCGGCGAAAATAGTGATTGGCGCGCTGCGGTGAAGCAAAAACGCGGCGCCGAACACTACAAATACAACGCCCACCACTAGCTTTAGGGTAGGAAAGGCTAAATATTTCTTTTCCAAAAAACACTGAACGATTTGAAAAATTCCGATGATTAATGTTACCGCGCCAATCAAAAACGAAAACATATTGGCCAGAGCGCCGGGAAAAATCACACACGCCAAACCCGCTAAGGCGGTCAGGGCCCCTTCTATTATTTCCGTCCATTTTAAGCGCTTCAGCATTTTATCCATAACAAAAGCACCTCCCTAAATTACTAAAAAGATCACGCCCAGGTTATAGAGGGAATGAAAAAAAATCGGCCCCCATAAATTTCTGGTTTTTTCAAAGACCCCGCCTAACAGCAGGCCTACCAAAAATACCGAAGCCGCATTGGATAACAGCTGTGCCGGAGAAGCGGCGCCGGCTGAAAGCCAGGAAGGAAAATGAATCAGCAGGAACGCCGCAGCAGAGATCACATCCGCTTTTCCAAAGGAGAGCTTAGATAAAAGGGAATTCAGCAGCAGGCCCCGGAAAAACAGTTCCTCTGTCACACCGGCGAACACAACCGTGGAAAGGATTTCTCCCACACTGGGAGACTGCAGCGCCACCCCTTGCGCGGGATTTTTCAAAAAATTCGTCAGCAGGAAGAACAGCAGAAAAAAGGCCCCGCCCCCCAATCCCACAAAAATGGTTTCCCGATTCATCTGAAGCCACTTTTCAGGCGGTGATACCAGCTCGCTTTTTCTTCCCTTTACAAGAAGAAGCACCGGAAGGCCGTAAATCAAAAGCTTGATTCCGCCCTCGGCCAAGGCTGCCGGAAGCTCCGGCAGCGCCCCGTACAGCAGGCTTTGTCCCCACAGCCGGTAAAAGGTCCAAAGGATCGCCAGCCAAAGATAACCTGCGGTAAGATAAAAAACACTCTTGGAGGTTTTCATTTTTTCCATCGATTAATACAGTACCAGAGTGTTCTTGCTTACCACGCATTTACACTCAAAGCTTTCCTCCGTTTTTTTCTTGATATCGCAAATAGAATGATACTCGAATTCATAGTTTCCATGACTGTCCGTCATCACCTTTCGCGTGATCAGAAACCGGTCCTCTACACAGCTGACAAATTCTCCCAGCTGCTTTTGGTATTCCCCCTGAACCCCGCTGTTCACAATTCCTTTCACCAGGCAGGTTTCCTCCCCCTCGGTGATACGGTAAACCTTACAGCCCTGGACATCCACATGATAGTAGCAATCCTCCCGGTCAAAGGAAAGCTGAGACAGCACCTCCACCTTTCCGGTGGCTTTATCGCATCGGCAGATGCATTCGCTTTCTGTGGGAAAATGCCTTGCCCGGAAATAAACGCCCTTCTGATCCATACCGGTATACCGGGCCAGGCCCTCAATACCGGCAGTCACCAGCTTTTTCAGCTTCAAAGCTTCCGCTCCATTTGCCAGTTCCTCCAGGATCTCCGCAATTCTTCCATCCCAAATATAATCGCAAACCGGCTGGCTGATCCAGCGGGCGTTTTTATAGCATTTCTCCTTATGCGCCTCGTCTCCGTAAGGGTTTAACAGAAGAGCCCTGTTTTCTCCCTCCTGGGAATAAAGCACGATGTCCTCTCCGCCCAAACGGCACAAAATCCTATCCTTTACCAGATATTTTTCCGCGGTATCGAGGTCATGAAGATATGCGATTCTGGAATTTCCGGTTTTTTCCTGATATTTTGCAAACAGTTCATCGTACTTTTCATTGGCAGTGGTCCAAAGGAGAATATGCCTTTTGTCTAAAGCCCTGCAATCGGAAAAATCCCCGATCAGCCTGATCTTCAGCCGGGCGGTTTCCTCTCCTGTGTTCTTATCCACCCGGAACACCCACACGCTGTCTCCGCCGTTTTCCAGCAGCAGCACAATACTATCAGAAAAGCTGAAAAGATGCTGCACAAACGTAGGATCATCCAAGGAATAATGGGTTACCACCCGCTCCCGTTTAGACACCCTGTTATATTCCAATAAAAAAAGGTTGTTGTGGCCTTCTTCCTTTTTTTCCTCTGCGTAATAAATAAAATCATCATTAATTTCGATGATCTCCACATTTCTCACGGCGAAAACATTTCTGATATCCACCACAACCATAGCGATGACTCCCTTCTTTCTCCAGCCTTCCAGCAGGAGCGAATTGAAAATGGTAAGGTATGGGGTTATTATAGCACAAATGGGAATGGGTTCCAAGACGAACCAGCGGAAAACCGTCGGTTTTTCAGCCGTCTCTCCAAACCCGCCGGTTAAAATCATAAATAGCAAAAGGTACCAATCATGCAAAATCAAAGGCTTCGCCCCGGCGTCTGTCAAAAGCGTTTCCATATAGCGAAGCGCGGTCCGCCCTTGCGAAAGCGATACGAGCCCAAAAATGCTTTTATGCTGCTTTTTGTGAAGTGCTTTCAATCCTTTTCAAGGGGAAGCTGAATTTTCCTTTTGCAAAATTTTATAAATCATCAGGTGGATGTAGAAATAGGATATAAAAGATTGTATAATGGTTTTGTAACTGAAAGGAGGGGTTTTATGAAACAACGACAGCGGCTCACACGGCTTTTGCCGCCGCTTCTCCTGATTTTTCTGTTATGCCTGCTCTGCGGCTGCTCCGTCCGCCAGCCGGATACCCGCCTGACCTTAAACCCCGACGGCTCCGGCGAGCGCGTTATAAATTGCGTGATCGCCAACAACGGGCTTTCCGAAAAAATAGACGGCGGAGAGGCCGCTTTTGACGCGTTTCTATCCATTCATTGCCCTCCGGAGCTTACCTATGAGAAGAGTCAGGGCCGGTTCCACACAAACTACCGCTTCACCCTCTCCTTTGATAATATTTCGGATTACCGGCAAAAGGTATCCGCTTTACTGGGCAGGGAGGCCGAGCTTTACTATTCCAGTCCCGATAATCTGTTTGCCCAGGGGCAGTCCCTGCGGGAAGGCTTCACTTCTCAGGAGCTGATGGACTGGCTTCCTGTACAAGCGAAAAAGGAGGGGCTTCTGGCCGAGCAGGATACTCTTTTCACCTTGAGCGGTAATGAAATCCAGCTGGAGAGCCGGCTGGTTTCTTCCGGGGACAGGCTGGAACTTTTCACATTGGATTATCAGCCAATCGACAAAATCGCAATCCATACCGAGCTTTTGCCAGACGGCTCCTATCACCGTTCCCTTTCCTACCAAATCCCGCAAACCGCCTGCGACGCTTTCGGCGTGCAATTGGAGCGATATATGGCCACGCTGGTACCGGAAAACGGGAAAAGCAGCTGGAAAGCCATTGCCACCGGCCGGGTTTTCACCGTATCCTTTGAAGCGGGAGACGCTGAAGAGCTCTCAGCGCTCACCCGGCAGGCATTGGACAGCGACACCCCTAAGGCGGAGCTTACCTCTACAGAGCAGACCCTGTTCAGCGCCCGGCATGTATTTCGGGAAACCCTGGATTTTTCTTCCTTTCCCTCAAACCGGGAGGGGAAAACCTTTGTAAGCTATACTTTCAGCACCAAGGATCACTCGGGTATTTCTCAGGTTTCTTTAAAAAATGAGGGCCAAGCGGTAGATCCCAGCAGTGCTGTGGAAAACAATGAGTTTCAGTTTCAAGGAGACGCTTCTCTCCTGGAGATTTCGCTAAAAAGCAGCGATAAATATTCGGTTTCCGCAGTGAGCGTTTCTCTTACGGAGCAGGACAGCGGTATTTACCAAAGAAGCTTAATCCTTTCTTTTACGGGAGATCCAGGCGGGCCGGAAAAAGCCAAGGATTATTTTTCTTCCCTACCCACTCAATTCACCGATGTGCAGGCAAAGGGAAACCGATGCGCAGTCACAATTACCGGCTCTCCCAGTGAAATCACCAGCGATCAAACGCTGATCTTCGGCGAGGGTAATACGGTAAGCCTTACCCAGCAGAGCGGATTCTCGCCGTTTTCCTACGATAATTTAGAGGATCGATTGGAGCTTTCCTCCTTTCTGAAAAAAATAGGCTTTAGCGGCCAGCCTACCTACCATTATTTTTCCAGCCGTACCCTTGATGAATTTCTTCAAACTGACAGTTCCGGAGAGCGCCAGGCCTTTGACGGTGACCAAGCCCAGGCCGGAAAGGCAATTTCTGCCCAGGGAGCGGTCGTTTTGACAATGGTCAATAAAAGCTGGAATCCTGTTTTCTGGCTGGCGGCAGGGGCCGGGATACTGCTGATTCTGCTGGCTTCCGCAGCCGTGTTTTTCCGGTTCCAGCGGGCAGCGCTGCGAAAGAAAAAGCCGGAACCTGAATTTTTAGTATTAGAAGAGTTTTGTCCCCAATGCGGCGCGGTTTTATATGAAGGAATGCGGTACTGCACCCAATGCGGCGTGGATTTAAAGGCTCACCCCATCGATAAACGGGCTGGAAAGGATTGACGGTATGCTGGAAAGAAAATATGGTTGGACCATAGAGGCAGATATCCATGGCATGCGTGTGCTGGAGGCAAAGCGCGAATTAGAAACGCTGATCGGAAGAGCGGATAAAAGCATTCGTGAAATCGTGGTGATCCACGGCTATCATGGCGGCAGCGCTTTAAAAAATATGGTCCGCAGCGAGCTTCGGCATCCTCGCATCCAGCAAAAAATTCTTTCTCTAAATCAAGGGGAAACCACCCTTCTTCTCAAGAAGCCTTAATGGTAAATGCTGTAGCAGCCTGGGCGTAATACAGATAATATCATAGGCACATCCAATCACAGGAACACCTAAAATCAGAATTAGCAGAAATCACAAACTAAAAAAAAGCCATTGCGGAAGCATTCCGCAATGGCTTTTTTATTTGTTTGAATCACTGACCATCCTTGCAGTTCATCAGTCCTCTGAATACCCGGACAAGCTAGAGGAACCCGCGGTTTTGGAGCTTCCCATTTCACTGCCGTAGGTTTCAGTGGAAGGGCCATAAATGGGATCTACCGTATCCTCGTAAATAAACCGCTGAAGATGTTCTCTGGCCGCATCCCAGTCGTCAATCGCCAGCACATTGCCCGCGTCTACATCAACCGCAGAAAAGGCGCCATCCTCCGGAAGCCGGAATTGATACATAGGATAATCCATATAGGAGGAAATCGCGCCGCCCGCCAGGCCAGCCATTTCGTTAACTGAAATATTGGTGGTAACGCCGGGAAGAATCTTTGTCAGCAGGGTTAAAAGAGTTCCTACATCCCGAGTGCCTTTGACCTTGTTCAGCACCTGAAGCATAAAATCCCTTTGCCGCTGCGTTCTGCCGAAATCATCCCCCACTCCATAACGGATTCTGACATAAACTAAGGCAGTCGCCCCATTCAGAGTATTTTTTCCCTCTGTAAAATTCGCAAATTCCGGCCCTACGCTCTCGTTCATGACATCCGCTTCTGTTTGGGTCATTTCCACCTCGATGCCTCCCAGAGTATCCACGATACCCGGGAAGGTGTCAAAATAAACCACAGCGTAACGGTCAATATCGATTCCGAAATTTCTTTCGATAGTCTCGATGGCAAGCGCCGGTCCTCCATAGGAATAAGCGTGGGTCAGCTTCGTATCTCCCCATTCCGGCACGTTAACATAGGTGTCCCGCATAAAGGAAGTCAGCTTCAGCTTCTTATTCCGGTTATCAATGGACAGAAGCATCATGGTATCAGACCGGCCATACCCGGTTTCCCCCGGACGCTCATCGGAACCAAACAGCATAATATTCAGCACCATCGGATCCTTAATCAGGGTGCCATCGATATTAGCGGGGACCTCCGCGATGCTGCTGGTATTGCTGGAATTGCTGCTGGCGGTAAGAGATTCCTTCGCGCTGCTGTCCAACACCGTGGAATCCAGATTTTGGTACATACCGGCAAGCAGGCCATGAGCATATACAATCACGCCTCCCAAGCCTGAAAAAACGACGCACAATATTATTATAATCACATTGGATACTTTTCTTCCAGTAGACCTTTTAAATGGATTTTTCCCATTCGATCTAGAGGAGATGTCTCTATTCTGTGGTTCCTGGTATCTTCGGTTAGACGCCATGAATTTCACGCTCCTTTGGGGAAATCGTCATTCCGCTGTAACAAGGATTCATTATACAACAAATTTCGCAGGTTGGCAAATTTTTTTGCCGCAATCCTGTTTGATTTCTGCAACGTTTTTGTGAACAAATTCTTACAAATCCTTCGTTTCACCTTTTCAAGGATTCCACCGCACCGTATCGCCAAAGCAAACCTCGTTTATGAATGAACGGCAGAATCCCCCTCTCAAGCCATTGCTATCCTATTGGATCATTGGGCGCTCCTATCCGCCGGCGCGTCTAGCCGCCGAGCGTCAGTTTAAAGCAGAAAAACAAAATATTCCTGCATGCCCGCAAAGGTTAACACAAAAATCACAAAGCGCCGGCTTTATTCCTGCTCATCCAGCGTCAGACTGTAGGAAGGTAAAAACTCGTTTAAAAAGCAGTCTGCCTCCGGGCATCTTAAACGGCTGACAGCCTCCCGCAGCGCAAGCTCCGCCTGGCAAAATTCCGCGTTGCCCATGCTTTTCTCCTCAATGCATTTTATCAGCGCCGATATTTTATCCGCCGCCTTCACCAAATGCAAAATTTCTTGTTCTTCCTCACCAGGGGAAAGCAGAGGTTCGTATACTGGCCGCAGGTCCTCCGGCAGCATGGAAAGGAGCCTGTCCTTCGCCATGTTCTCCACCTCCTGATATGCGGCGCGGATTTCTGAATTGAAATATTTAACAGGCGTTGGAAGGTCTCCGGTAATAATCTCGGCAGCGTCGTGAAACATTCCTAAGAGAGCCGCCCTTTCCGGATTCACTCTGCCGCCGAACCGCTGATTTTTCAGAACCGCCAAACTGTGGGCGATCATGGCTACCTCTAAGCTATGCTCACAAATATTTTCTTCCCGTGTATTCCGCATAAGGCCCCAGCGATTGATATATTTCATGCGGGACAGCATTGCGTAAAAATGGTATCCCTTCATGCTTTGTGCCTCCTGTTCCATAAAACAGCTTCTCCTTTTTCCATATCCTCAATATCAGCATAATCAGCTTTCTAAATTCCATACCTTTTTTAGTATAATTGAAAGCTTTTCCAAATTCCAGTATTTTTTTACTCAGCGATATGCTATAATAAAAAATATATGTTACGGGTTCTTAAACTCCCCGCATTCTGCAATAAGCCTAACCGGCAATTAACTTCTGAGCCAAAGCAATAGAGCCGCTTTAACTTTCTGCGAACCGCGAGGCGCTGTGGCAGGGCAAATTTTAATTCAATAAATCCCGGTATTTTGCCGACAGCGGTTAACAAGGGAAAGCGTAAATAAGGCCTGATGTGCTGATATCAGCTATTATCTTTTGATCATTATATTTTCAAAGCATTCATCCGGAGGTGTTTTTTTGTATCCTTATTCTCTTCGCCCTACAGGACGGCGTGAACGATGGCATCTAAAGGCGTTTCTCCTGGGCTTCGGCGTTTCCGTCATCTTTTTCCTTCCTTTTATCCTTTATGATCAGGGATATTTCCTCTATTACGGGGACTTCAATGTTCAGCAGGTACCGTTTTACCAGATGATCCATGACGCGATCCGCTCGGGAAATTTCTTTTGGAGCTGGACCACCGACCTGGGGGCCAACACTATCGGCTCCTATACCTTCTATTTGCTGGGCAGCCCCTTCTTTTGGCTGACGCTCCCTTTCCCCAGCCACGCGGTTCCCTATTTAATGGGGCCTCTGCTGATGCTGAAAATGGGCTGTGCTTCTCTCACTGCCTATCTCTATTTAAAACGGTATGTCCGAAACCAAAACACCGCCTTAATCGGCGCCATGCTTTACGCCTTTTCCGGCTATTCGATCTATAACATCTTTTTTAATCACTTTCATGAAGCGATTATCTTTTTCCCGCTGCTGCTGGCGGCCCTTGACGAGTATATGGCTACAAAGCGGCGCGGGCTGTTCGCGCTGGCGGTGTTCGCTTGCTGCTTTGTCAATTACTATTTCTTTACCGGCATGGTGGCCTTCTGCCTGATTTACTGGTTTGTGCGCATGTTCGCCAACTCCTGGAAAATTACCTTAGGAGAATTTTTCTGGCTTCTGTTTGAAGCTGTGGTCGGCGTCGGCTTAACCGCGGTGCTCCTGCTTCCCACTGTTTTGGCGGTGATCCAAAACCCGAGAATCGACAACCCGCCTCAGGGCTGGGGGGCTCTCCTTTACGGCAACGAACAGCGTTACGTCCATATTCTTCAGTGCCTTTTCTTTCCGCCGGACATCCCGGCAAGGCCGAACTTCACCCCCGATTCCAACGCTAAATGGGCCTCCTTGGGGGCCTGGCTGCCGCTGTTCAGCATGAGCGGCGTGATCGCTTGGCTGCAAACTCAAAAGCGGGACTGGCTGAAACGCCTGTTGATTATCCTTTTCTTTATGGCGATGGTTCCCATTTTAAACAGCGCGTTTCAGCTGTTCAATTCCAGCTATTACGCCCGGTGGTTCTACATGCTGACTCTGATGATGTCTCTGGCCACCGTTAGAAGCCTGGAAAGCGTCCAGGTGGATTGGAAGCGTTCCATCAAATGGACTATGGGCATTACCGCCGCTATCGCTATTCCCATCGCCTTTATCCCCCAGGAAATCAGCAACGACGACGGGACCACCACGACCAGGTTCGGCTTGATGCAGTATCCCGACCGTTTTTGGATTTATGTGGCGATTGCGTTTGCCAGCTTACTGCTGCTGATTATCGCTCTCCGTTTTTTAAAGCGGGATCGGAAAATGTTCTATCGGGTTACCATGGTTTCCGTATCCGTGATTACCGTGATTTACGCGGCCTATCTCATCGGCCTCGGCAAAGCGCAGTCCTATGACACCCACAACTTTATCATTCCCTACTCCTTGAACCAGGGGGAAGACATTGATCTGCCGGACTCCGATGTAGAAAGCCGTATTGATATTTACGAGGGTATGGACAATCAGGCTATGTTTTGGCAGATGCCGACGATTCAAGCGTTCCACAGCATTGTACCTGGCTCTATTATGGAATTTTACCCCTCCATCGGTGTTACCAGGGATGTAGGCTCCCGGCCGGAGACAGACGTTTACGGCCTTAGGGCTTTGACTTCTACCCGCTGGCTGTTCGACTACACTGGAGATACAGAGGAATTCGAGTCCTCTACCAATTCCAGCGACACGAAAATGCCTGGCTGGAGCTTCTACGACACACAGAACGGCTTCGACATCTGGGAAAACCGGTATTTTATTCCTTATGGCTTTACCTATGACCAATACATGACCAGGGAGCAATATGATAATATTGCGGAATCCTCACGGCATTTGGCTCTTTTAAAAGCCATCGTGCTGGAAGATGACGCTGTGGAGCGAAACAAGGATATTCTGACCCAGGCTCCCACAGACAGCTTCCGTTATGGGGAAGCTGATTACTACCAGGATTGTCTCAATCGAAAATCAGATACCTGCTCCACCTTCACCAGAGATAACTATGGCTTCACCGCCACCTATACTGCCGGGGCGCAGGATGAACTGGTATTCTTCAGCGTTCCCTGGGAAGCGGGCTGGAGCGCTACAGTAAACGGTGAGGAAGCTATTATCGAGAAGGTAAACGTAGGATTTATGGCGGTTAGGGTACCAGCCAACACAGAAAGCACCATCCGCTTCAACTATACCACCCCAGGGTTAAAGGCAGGCGCCTTGATTACCGTGGGCTTCCTTCTTTTATTCGCGGCTTATCTTATTCTGATGAGAAAATGGGATCAAAAGCATCCTAAGCTTCACAGAAAGACCTACCGGATCAAATGAGGTCCAATAAAGTCTCCAGATCGCTTTAATTCATAGAAAAATCAAGAAAAGCTCCTAAACAAACAGGAATATTCCAGGAGCGGGAGGCTGCCGGCAGCCTCCCGCTCCTAGTTTGTGGAGCCGCTTGCTTTTATCACTTAAGGCTTTCCTCAAAAGCTTTCTCCGCTTTTTAACAAATTCACCAAGCTTCATTCATGCGTAAGGTAATTAGAGGCAATTACAGCGTTTTAACAAATCACAATTTTATCATTTAAATGTTTTCAGCTGTCAAAGGAAAAGGGCCGGTCTCGCTGTGAGACCGGCCCTTCATAACTACCGTTTCGCAAATGTTTAAATTACAGCCGTAATTTCTTCTCCGTTGACTACCTTTTCGCTGTCCTGAACCATTTTATCTACATACGTAGAAACGGTCAAGGAATCGCACTTACCGTTGAAGACGATAAACACTCTTCTAGATCCCGCGTCATAAAATTCCACAACATCGGGGGTACGGCTGGTATCGGCGTACTCATACTTTACAGAGAAAATGGGGTCGCCCGTAGGCTGCTCCGTTGTTTCCTCATCTGTAGAAACGGAAATCATATTTTGATAGTAATCCTTAAAGATTTCCTCATCCAGCTCTTTCCCCTCATAGGTGATCGTAGTAGTAAAGCTGTTCTCGTTGTCCTCGTCCACCACGCTGGTCAGGTTAAACACATAGGTTTTGTCCGGAGTCGTCACCGTCATAGTTTTGACATCCTTGATATTGGGGGTAAAGAGCAGCTTGGAAGCCAAATCAGTATAGGTGGCGCTAAGCCAAGTCAGCGTTTCCGCTTCTATACGATAAACCACATTGGTTCTGTCGCCGTTCATCACGTACACATTTCCCGCCGCATCCGGGGAGGAAGCAAGCAAAGTTACCGTTCCCACATCGAAATCGGCGACTATTTTTGAATAAGGCTCCTTCAACCCGAAGGACTCTAAATCCGCGTCTGTAGGATTGACGGCCACTACCTCGTCGGCAGTCAAGCCATATACCGCACCCACATACTCGGAAATCTTGGTATAGTCAGCAGCTTTTTCCTTAGGAGAGGTAATATTGAACTGGGAGATCCCGGAAATCGCCTCCGCCGGCTCCACCACGATAGGCTCTTCCCGTACCGTGCCGGAAAGGGTCATTTTTGCGAATTGAGGAGTCTGCGTCTGTCCGTCGGAGCTGGACGAAACCTCTCCGCCGTTGGCCGCCGCCACCGCTTCCTCCTGGGAGGGTGTAATTTCCTTGGAAACATACTCCAGCAGAGGGTAAGCGAAGGTATCCACCTTGGCGCTGTTGAACAGGTAAACCTTGCTTTCGCCATTCACCGTTACATAGGTGCCGGCATCGCCGGCCGCTTCATTTCCCACCGCGAGAGAAAGGGTTTCCCCATCCTTATAAGTGATTGTCGCTTCCGCTTTCGGGCTGTCCAGGCCGTAGATAGACAGATCTTCCGCCTGCTCCTCTACTAGCTGGGTAGCCGCCACGCCGGCGCTGTCTGATTTCAACGCAGAAATAGACGTCTTATTCAGATCAAATCCATCCAATCCTTCTACGCTGTAGCTATCCTCACTTTTCATCTCCACCGTATAGCTGTCGCTGTTGTTTTTTACTTCCACCTTGGAAACGTCGTCCGCAGTCTTAGTGTTAAGGGAAATCGACGTACTGGAGGCTGTACTGGAAGCACCGCCCCCATCCGACGAGGGCAGATTCATCAGTATCAGCAGCATGGCCACCAGGATAATGACAGCGGCCACTGTGATAATCATAATCCGTATATTTTTTTTCATCCTTAGCGATTCCTCCTACGAATCCAGATCACCAGGCCTGTTACCAGAATGAGCAAGGGCAGCACGATAGTAAATACCACGCCCAGGGGGATCGACACATTGGTCGTAACACTCATGGTAGCGCCGCCTAAAGTCTTGGCCTCGATCAGAACCGTATCTTCACGCTCCGCTAAGGTATTGAACATATTGATAAAGTAAGCGGAGTTGTTCACAGAGGTAGAAGATAAGAGGCTGCTGGCAAACGCCGCCGCAGAACCGACTACCGCCACATTAGAAACGTCATCCACACCGGAAACCTGCTTTGTGGATACCGCCGCCAGGGTAATCGGCCCTGTCAGGTCGCTCTCCTCAGGCTGCCAGCCTTCGGCCGCGTCCACTGGATAAATTCCGGAATTTTCCGTGGATTCCAAAAGGACCTTGATAGACTCGCTTTCCTTAAGAATCTCGATGGGCCTGCTCTGCATAACGGACACCGGGATGCTCTTATTGGTAATCACAGAGGAATAATCCTCATCTACATATTCCGCGGCCGACCAGAAAGGAGTGGTATTGTTGTACAAGTGGTCGGTGCTCAGCTCAAACATTACGCCGCTTCCAACACTCATGCCCCACTCTTCCAGGAAGGAATTCAGTTCGGGAATTTGATCCGGCTGTGTATTAGGAACGAACACCAGAGATTTTCCCAGCTTTTCGTTATTGCTCAGGAAGGTATCCAGCTTCTTAAGAGAGCTCTGGTCATAATCCCTGCCAGGAGCAAAAATAACCGCCAGCTTGGCGTCCTCGGGGATCTCATCCGTTGTAATGTTGACCTCCTGCACGTCGAAATTATTGCTGGTGAGCATGGAGGTCAGGCTGGAGTAATCCGCCTCGTCGTAGCCCGTCAGAATAGCCACCTTGGTAATCTCGTCGCTGGTGACGTTTACCATGGCGGAAGTCACGCTTTGCTCCGCTTTGGAGGAAGTGACCACATAACTGAAGGTACTATAGCTCATCTCGCTGTTGAATAATTCGCTGGATTTCACCAGCTTATGCTTGTCGCCGCATTTAATCAAAACGTCGTTCGAGGCGATATTCTCATCTTCATAGTTAGCGGCAAAGGTAGGATTCTTTACCAGATCCACATAATTCACCGTTACCCGGCTGGAATATTTACTGTAGTTTTCGATGATAGCCGCAGCCTGCACATAATACTGGCCGCCGCTTTCAAAGGAATCCTTGCTGTTCAGGATGTTGATTTCCACATCCTTATCCAGTCCCTGGACAAAGTCGATAGATTCCTGGGTCAGTCCGTAAACCTGATTGGGAGTCAGGTCCACTTCCATGACCACTTTGGAGTCCAGAACCCCCATAATCATATTGATGACGATCACCACCACGATAAACAGGATCGTGATTACCGTAGCGATACCGCCGTATTTAAATTTTCTGCTTTTAAATATATTTTTCTTAGCAGGCTTGCCGGCTGCCGCAGCAGGCTCCAAATTTTTTTCCGGCGCCGCCTGCTCCTTCTCTTTTTTCTTCAGATTCATTTCACAGCACCTCCCTTTAGCTCCATCTCTTCTTCTCGAAGACGCGGACAGTCAAGAACACAAAGACCGAGATCACGCTCAAGAAGAAAATAACGTCAACAAAATTCAGCAAACCAGTCGTAAAGTTGGTGTAGTGAGCGTTAAAGGAAAGGTTCGTAAAAATGGACACCAAAAATGTATTGCTGAACAAAGAGCCGATAGAGTCCAGCATCATAATGACCAGGCCTACGGCAAAGCCGGAGACCGCGGCGATCACCTGATTTTCCGTCAAGGAAGAAAGGAACATGCCAATGGCGATTAAAGCCGCTCCCAGCAAAAACAGGCCGATCAGATTACCTATGATAACGGACCACTCAGGGGTGACAAAGCAAGAGATTACCAGACCGAAAACAAGGAAAATCGCAAGGCTGATGGCATATATAATCAGCGCCGCAAAATATTTTCCCAGCACAATGGGCAGCAGCTTTACCGGCGCGGTAAACAGCGCTTGGTCAGTTTTCTGCTTCTTTTCCTCACTCCACAGGCGCATGGTCAATACCGGCACAAGAAAAACTGCAATGGCAAACATATTGCTAAAAACATAGCTTAAGGTAGAATAGCCGCTTAATAAGCAGGTCGCAAAAAAGTAAAAGCCTGCAAACACATAGAATACCGCAATAAAAATATATCCGATTGCGGAAGAAAAATAGGAATTCAATTCCCTCTTCATTACTGCGCTCATTGGTCTTCGCCCCCGTTCTCAGTCGCATCCTCGCTGCCAGTCTCCGTATTTTGAGCTTCCACAACCGCTCTGGCAACGCTCTTTAAATCAGCACCGCTGTCTTCCGTTAGAACCGTATCCTCTGCCAGCATAGAACGAACCGAGGTGCGATTCTGATTTTCGTCAGTTAACTGGAGGAAGATGTCTTCCAGGGTAAGCTCCGCATTGCGAATGGCCAGGATCGGGAAATCCCTTTTCGCCATGGCACGGAACAGCGGGCGGCGGATATCCATATCCGGTTTGGCCTCAATGGTATACTCATAAACACCGGGTTCCTTCTCGCCGTCTTTGGTCACCGCGATCATACCGTCGATGGCTCTTAGGGTGCTGTAGACCTCCTGCTCTCTGCCGTCGATGCGAACCACCAGCTTGTGCTCACCAGTCAGCTTCTTAGACAGATTCTCGGGGGTATCGTCAGCAACGATACTTCCTTTATTAATAACAATCACCCGGTCGCAGGTCGCCTGTACCTCCGGCAAAACGTGGGAGGACAGAATTACTGTATGCTTTTTGCCTAAGCTTTTAATCAGATTTCTGATCTCGATGATCTGTTTGGGGTCCAGGCCTACCGTCGGCTCGTCCAGAATCAGCAGCTCCGGGTTGCCCAAAAGGGCCTGGGCCAGCCCGACACGCTGCTTATAGCCCTTGGAAAGGTTCTTAATGACGCGGTCCTTCACATGGGTGATCTTCACCAGATCGCAGACCTCGGCAATGTGAGCCTTTTTCGGAAGCTTTACCTTTTTCAGATCGTACATAAATTCCAGATATTTGATTACAGTCATATCCGGATACAAGGGCGGAAATTCTGGAAGATAGCCAATCTTTGACTTCGCCCCAATGGGATCCTCTAAAATTTCACAGCCATCGATCGTCACCGTGCCCTCTGTGGAAGACAGGTAGCCGGTAATGATGTTCATCGTGGTTGACTTGCCCGCGCCGTTCGGCCCCAGGAAGCCCAGAATTTCCCCATTTTCCACGGTAAAGCTGACATCGTTGACAGCCAGCTTATTGCCATACCGCTTTTTGAGGTTCTTTACCTCTATCATCTGCGTTTCAACTCCTCACTATTTCAACAACGGAACGCTGTTCCGCCGTTTATTCCTTATTTATATTAGACGAAAGATGTCTAGAAAATGTTAACATTTTATGAACAAACCAGCAAAACCTAAGGATTTTGACAGAACCATCACAGAATGTTCACTTAACGCAGAAATTGATAAAAAAGAACGGTATTTTAGAAAATCTTAATACAACCCGCATGAAAGCCGCCGAATTACTTTTTCCGGAACCCCAGAACAAACGGCAGTTCTGTTTTTCCCTCTGGCAGCCATTTTTCCGATACTTTTTCTTTTACAGCCTTTAAGCTTTTCAACATAGAGCTTAGCTGTAATGTTAGATAGTAATTGGGCGGATAGAATGGATTTCTGCCAATTCACGGGTCAATAGGCTTGTGAAAAGAGGCTGTTTCTGAAAGATGTTTCAGAAACAGCCTCTTTCCGCTCGTTTTCCTATTGCTTTTAAGAAAACCCAAGCAATCATTCTTACAAAAACCACCGCATCACATAATTTTCAGAAAGCGTACTGATGACCGGCAAGCGAAAATAAACGTTTTGAACCGCTTTCACGATGAGGATGATCCACAGCAGGAAGCCGCCGAAGCCAATACAGCCGGACAGCACCGGCCCCGCAATGGGAATCCAGAACACCAAAAGGTTGCACGCCAGCAGAAAAAGGCTCAGCACAAAGGACTGCGCCGCGCTTTTCCGTACAAATTCATCCTCTTTTTCAATGGCCAAAAAAATAATTCCGGTAATCCAGCCGAACACATAGGAAAAAGCGGCCTTTACTCTGTTATCCATCAAAGCACCTCCGCAGCTTTGCAGCGTTCAATCTCTTCAGTAAATTCTCCAATTATAATGTTTTCAGCTTACCACAGACAGACTTCATTGTCAAAAGAGAAAGTGTTTTAAAGTATCGTAAAGCATTGAGGACAAGCAGGTCAAAGGGACGAATCACTTTATTTCTGTTTTTAACTTTTTATCTCTTTCAAATGTCTAAGTCCAGTTCAACTGGACAATGGTCGCTGCCCATTACCTGAGTGTGAATTTTGGCGTCTTGAATCTGCCCGCCGATCCGGTCGCTGACCAGAAAATAGTCAATGCGCCATCCCGCATTGTTTTTTCTGGCGTTGAAGCGGTAAGACCACCAGGAATACTCGATTTTTTCCGGATACAAGCTACGGTAGGAATCAATGAACCCCGCTGCCAGCAGCTGGGAAAAGCGTTCTCTTTCCTCATCGGTAAAGCCAGCGTTTTTGCGGTTGGTTTTCGGGTTTTTTAGGTCAATCTCCTGATGGGCCACGTTCATATCCCCGCAGACTACCACCGGCTTTTTTGAGTCCAAGCCCTTAAGATAATCCCGGAAAGCATCCTCCCACTCCATACGATAGGAAAGCCTCTTTAATCCTTCCTGAGAATTGGGCGTATATACTGTAGTCAAATAAAAAGCTGGAAATTCCAGGGTGATGACCCGTCCCTCCTGGTCATGCTCCTCAATTCCTAATCCATAGCTTACAGACAAAGGCTCCTTTTTCGAAAATACGGCGGTACCGCTGTAGCCTTTTTTGACAGCACTATTCCAATATTGGCGGTATCCCGGAAGAACCATCTCCACCTGCCCTTGCTGCAGTTTGGTTTCCTGCAGGCAAAAAATATCAGCGTCGATCTGCTGAAAAAATTCAGGGAATCCTTTTGTCAAACAAGCCCTTAAGCCATTTACATTCCAAGAAATAAATCTCATAGGAAAATCTCCTTTTTCATGCTCATAATTAATAGAAATCTCTCAATAGCGTATAGAAAACAGAATTATTATATCATAGCCATCAAAAAACAGCCACCTTCTTTCAGATTTTTTCTTTTTCGATAATATATATAAAAAAATTTATTATGATTGTGCAATTATCATATTGATACTTTTTTATCAAAGTGGTAAGATAAAACCATCAAAAAGATTGTTATTAAATTCACAAACACAATTAGCAATCTTTACAAAACAGGAGGCTTTTTTATGTCAAGATTCACACTTCCCAGAGACATCTATTATGGTAAAGGCTCCATCGACGAATTGAAAAACCTGAAGGGCAAAAAGGCTATCGTCGTGGTTGGCGGCGGCTCTATGAAGCGTTTCGGCTTTTTAGACAAGGTTGTCAACAATCTGCACGAGGCCGGCATTGAAACTATGCTGTTCGAAGGCGTTGAGCCTGATCCGTCCGTAGAAACCGTTATGAAGGGCGCCAAGGCCATGCAGGAATTCCAGCCTGACTGGATCGTTTCTATCGGCGGCGGTTCTCCGATTGACGCCGCGAAGGCTATGTGGGCTTTTTATGAGTATCCGGACACTAAGTTTGAAGACCTGATCACTCCTTTTGGATTCCCCACTCTGCGTCAGAAAGCGAAATTCCTGGCGATTCCTTCCACCTCCGGCACTGCCACCGAGGTGACCGCGTTCTCCGTAATTACCGATTATCACAAGGGCATTAAATATCCTCTGGCCGACTTCAATATCACTCCTGATGTTGCTATCGTTGATCCTGATTTGGCCGAGACCATGCCTCCCAAGCTGACTGCTCATACTGGTATGGATGCTTTGACCCACGCGATTGAAGCCTATGTTTCCACCTTAAATTCTCCTTTCACCGACCCTCTGGCTTTGAAAGCCATCAGCATGGTATTTGAATATCTGCCGGATTCCTATAATGGCAACATGGCTGCCAGAGAGCAGATGCACTATGCCCAGTGCTTGGCCGGTATGGCCTTCTCCAACGCTCTGCTGGGCATCGTTCATTCGATGGCTCACAAGACGGGAGCTGCTTACAGCACTGGACATATTCCGCACGGCTGCGCCAACGCCATCTATCTGCCCTATGTAATCCAGTACAACGCTAAGGACGCTACTGCGAAGAAGCGTTATGCCGCGATCGCGAAATCTGTCGGCCTTGCCGGCAATACCGACGACGAGCTGGTTGCCGCTTTGTGCGCCAAGATCGACGATTACAATGTAAAGCTGAATATTCCCAAGACTCTGAAGGACTTCGGCATCAATGAGGCGGAGTTCTTAGAGAAGCTGCCTGAGGTAGCCGCCAACGCTGTTGGAGACGCCTGCACCGGCTCCAACCCAAGAAGCATCACTCCCGCCCAGATGGAGCAGCTTCTGAAGGCTACCTATTATGGCACTAAGGTTGATTTCTAATCCTTTATTTGTATAAAACCCCTCGCTTTTTTCAAAATTTTTCTCCTCTCGAAAAAGCACGAAGCCGAGCTTCGTGCTTTTTTCTTTGCTCTTCATTCTCTTTTTTGATTTCTATCATGTTCTATCAAAGAAAGCCTGCCCCGCATACAAAGCAACTATGGAAAAATGGGCATTAGAGGTTTTTTTCAAGGATATAAAAAAGCCCAGGCTGTTTCGCATCGCCCGGGCTTTTTTCAATTTCTCACAGGATTTTCTTCAGCGCGGAGATATCCACATTTTCTACAGTCTTTACGTAATCGTACAGCTTGCCGGCGATAAGCTTCACACCGCCGACGGCGTCGCTCTCAATATTCAAAGGCATAATGGGGTCATGGACGCTGAGCCGCAGGAGAAACCATCCGTCGCCTTCGTCTTTCCCAAAGGATACCCGGATGCCCTCGTGATTATCCGGAGCAATCTGCCAGCCATCGTGAACCTTGGCGTAGGCTTCCAGTCCAGAGATCACCTGCTCGCCGCAGGCTCTGAAATCCTCGGTTAAAATTGGCATGCGAACCTCTACGCTTTCCTTCGGCTCCTGCAGCGGCGCCAGCAGAGACTCCAACGTCTTCCCTTCCTTTTTCAACTGAGCCATTTTAATAATGATCTTAGTTACCAGATATGCGCCGTCATCCAGGAAATAATTCTCCCTCAGCGCCGCGTGCCCGGAGGTTTCAATTGCCAGAGGACAGTTGATTCCTTCTTGATTGAGACGAATCGCCTCGTTGATGACGTTTTTGTAGCCTCTCTTAAAACGGTGGTGCTTTCCGCCCAACGTCTCCTCAATATAAGACTTCAATCCGCTGGAGGTGATCGAATCGGTGACAATGGTTCCTCCTTCATTGCCCTCCAGAGCAATTGCGGAGGCCACCGCCACCAGCCGGTTCCGGTTAATTTCTTCTCCTTGATGGTCCACAGCGCCGCCGCGGTCCACATCGGTATCGAAAATTACACCTAGATCCGCTTTTTGTTCCTTCACCGCCTCGCAGATCGAGGCCATTGCCTCCTCGTTCTCCGGGTTGGGAATATGGTTTGGGAACATACCGTCGGGATCTAAAAACTGGCTTCCGGCGACATCTGCTCCCAATGGTTCCAAAACGTCGCTGGCGTAAAAGCCGCCTGCTCCGTTGCCTGCGTCTACTACAATATGAAAGCCCTTCAGCGGATGGTCATAATCCGCCGCGTTTACCCCCTTACAGATGATCTCCCTCAGGTGCTTGGCGTAATCCCTCATGTAGGCCACCGGCTTCACACTGCCTCCGGGAACATTTTCAGGCTTGTCCCCTTTCTCAGCCAAGGCCAGCAGAGCGGTAATATCATCGCTCTCTAAGCCTCCGTCAGGGGTAAAAAACTTTAAGCCGTTGCGGTTAAAGGGATGGTGGCTGGCCGTAATCTGCACCGCCCCGTCGCATTTCAGATCAACGGTAGTCATAAACATAGACGGGGTGGATGCTAGGCCGCAGTCGTAAACTGTTACGCCGGCAGGCTCCAGCGCTCTGGTCACCGCCGCTTGGATGCGGGAAGCGGAAATCCGGCTGTCATGCCCCACGGAAATAATCAGCTGATCGGCAGGCTTATTCGCTTTTTTCGAAAGCCACAAAACAAACCCAGCGGAAATCTTTTCCACCACTTCATCGGTCAGATTAATTTTCTGGCCCGCCACGCCTTCTGAAGCTACTCCTCTAATATCCGTGCCGCTTTTAAACTGTTTCCAGAATTTATCCATTTTGATCTCTCCTGTCTATGTTTTAAGGGTTTGTCTTTAGTATACAATAAAAAAGGAGCTTTGACAATTCCATCCATCGGTCCCAAGCCCTGTCATGAACTGCGGCGGTATGTCCGGAAATCGAAAAGCAAGCGGCTAAAGGCTAAAAAACCTTACTGCGGTTTTTACAAAGCATTCCTTGCATTTTCTACAAATGATACAAATAATTAGCAATTTCGGGGTATATTAAACTCAGAAACCCTCGAAAGGAAGACTTCATTGAAAACGTTGCTGGAATTGAAAGAACTATCTAAAATTTATCCTTCGGGAGAGGAACAGGTCTACGCCCTGAACCAGATCTCTCTCTCGATTCGTCAAGGCGAGTTCGTCGCCATCGTCGGTCAGTCGGGCTCGGGAAAATCCACTCTGATGAACATTTTAGGCTGTCTGGATATTCCCACCAGCGGCTCCTATTACCTCGACGGAAAAAACGTGGCAAGCCTGAATGAGGACCAGCTTGCTTTGATCCGCAATGAGGAAATCGGCTTTATTTTTCAAGGATTTAACCTAATTCCCGGATTAACGGCCTTTGAAAATGTAGAGCTTCCCCTAGTTTACCGGCGGATCGAAAAGCCAAGACGCCGAAAGCTGGCCCTAGAGGCCCTGCAGAAAGTCGGGCTTGCTCACCGTATCAAGCACCTGCCCAGTCAAATGTCCGGCGGCCAGCAGCAGCGGGTGGCAATCGCTAGGGCGATCGCCGCCAGCCCTCCTTTGATTCTGGCCGACGAGCCGACCGGAAACCTGGACAGCGCCTCCGGGGCTCAAATTTTAGCGATTTTAAAGCAGCTGAACCAGGAGGGAAGAACCGTAATTCTTATCACCCACGACGACTCTATTGCCCGCTCCGCCCAGCGCATTATCAGAATTCAAGACGGCAAAATAGCCAAAAATTGCGCGCTGGCATTCATTGACAATTCTCCGGACTATGCTATAATGGATGCAGGCTTTGAGAAAGCCAAAACTTTGCCTTAAGGGAAAAGGAGGAATCAGCATGGCAACACCTATCGAGCTTCACAATGTAGATGTTCCCGATTTTCTGGCCGTCTTGGACAGTTGTAAGGGTAATGTCTATCTGGTAACCAGAGAAGGCGACAAGTTGAATTTAAGGAGTAAGCTCTGCCAGCTGGTCGGTTTAACCCAGTTAATCGAAGGCGGCAAAATTGCCGAGGCTTATATTATCTGTGAGAATCCCGACGACGAAAGCAAGCTGTTTCGGTTCAATCTGCTGGGCAAGACCGAAGGATAAGCTTGCCCTCTAGACAGGGTTTATCCCTTCTTTGGACGCTTCCGGCCGTTCCGTTTTGCGGAACGGCTTTTGTTTTATCTCATAATAATTTTCCGATCATGCGTTCAACAGAATTCAATCAATTTCTCCTCCCGGTGTAAAAGAATGGCGGCGGAAAACGGGAGGTCAAAGCATAACCACCCGATCCTAAGAAGGCCCTATCCGTATTTAAGGCAAGGCCGGCCGCGCAAGAAAAGCTCTAATCCTTTGAAAGAAAGCCTTTTCTGCGGAACCGCAGCCTCCCCTTTTTGAAGGCTCTTTTACAATTTGAAGTATTTCTTTCCAGGGTTTACGGAATCTTAATGTAAGCTGTACAAAAATAGCTGGATTGCTTGCTTTTTCCTCTTAAAAGGGGTAAGATAAACTCAATCTCTTGGCGGTCAGTCGCAACTTCCTGACCTAAAAAAACACTACGGAGGAAAACTTCATATGAATCAATCGTTAAAAGTCCGCCGCTTGGTAGAAGCGGCAATGATTGCGGCGATTTATACGGTGCTTACCTATGCCGCCGCAGCGCTGAACTTAGCCTACCCGGGCGTTCAGTTCCGTTTTTCCGAGGCCTTGACCATTCTGCCCGTATTTACCCCCTCGGCTATTCCGGGTCTCGCCATCGGCTGTTTTTTATCCAATCTAGGCAGCCCAATGGGGATCATTGATTGGATTTCCGGCACTTCGGCTACTCTGCTGGCCGCCGTGCTCACCCGCTTGCTGCGAAACCTTACAGTAAAGGGGCTTCCTGTTCTGGCGCCCTTTCCCCCGGTACTTACCAACGCTGTCATAGTCGGGTGTGTGATCGCTGTTACTGATCCAGCTGGATTTTCAGTTCCTCTCTTCGCCGCAATGGCTCTCAGCGTAGGCTTAGGCGAACTGGCAGTCTGCTATGGCCTGGGTCTGCCGTTGATTGCGGTACTGAAAAAAACAGGGGTTTCCAAAAGGATTTTTCTAGAATCTCAGGAATCTCCAAAACGTTTGATATAAAATACGCTTACTGCTTCTCAGAAAAGGACGGTTACGCTTCATGGAAACAGGTGAAAAAAAATCCTTGATCCGCCGGTTGAAGGATGTTCCTCCAGTCCGGCTGATTGTTTCCAGCTTTTTCATTATCATTGTGATCGGCGCTGTTTTGCTGGCCTTGCCTATTTCAGCCAGAGACCGGCAGGCGACCGACCTGCTCAGCTCTTTTTTTACATCGACTTCCGCTACCTGCGTCACCGGATTGGTGGTATTCGACACCTGGACCCATTGGTCCGCCTTTGGGCAGGTGGTCATTTTAGGCCTGATTCAGCTGGGAGGTCTGGGACTGGTAACCTTCACCAGTGGATTTACATTGTTTCTGCGACGCAGGCTGGATCTAAGGGATATGCAGATCGCCAAAGAGTATACAAACGGCAGTACCTTGGATCTTCCCCGTTTGCTCCGCACCATTATGTTTTTTACCTTTGTTTGCGAGGCTTTCGGTTCTTTTCTTCTAATGCTGCGCTTTGTCCCTATGTTTGGGGGCAAGGGAATCTGGATTTCCGTTTTTCTGTCGGTTTCCGCTTACTGCAACGCGGGCTTTGATATTTTAGGCTTTCTAAAGCCCGATGCCAGCCTGGAGCTGTTTGTAGGGGATCCTCTGGTCTGCCTGACTATCTGCTGTCTGATTATTCTAGGCGGTATCGGCTTTATCGTTACAGTGGACCTATATAATTGGGGAAGAAAACGGGTGAGAAAAGAAGAACGCCGTCCGCACCTCACATTGCACACCCGGATTGTGCTGGTTTCCACCGCGTCTCTGCTGGTTTTGGGAACCGTTTTAACCCTGGGACTGGAATATGACCATACCTTAAAGGACCTGAACTTCTGGGAGAAGCTGAACGCTTCTTTTTTCCAATCGGTAACCGCCAGAACCGCCGGTTACGCCACTATTCCCCAGGGAGAGCTTGGAGACGCCACAAAACTGGTTACGATTATTTTAATGTTTATCGGCGCTTCTCCCTCATCTACCGGCGGCGGTATTAAAACTACGACCTTTGTGGTTTTGGTGGCAACTGTAGTAAGCATTTCCAGGGGCCGGGATGAAACGGTGATTAACAAGCGCCGTGTGGACAAGTCTGTGGTATACCGTGCTATGACGATCGTAGCTATGGCCTTTTTGGTAATCGCAATCACGTCCGGCGTTATTATGGTTACGACCCCTCCGGAGGTGTCCGCCATTGACGCTGTCTACGAAGCGGTTTCCGCTTTTGGTACGGTAGGCCTCACTACCGGTTTGACTCCCGACTTGTCCATCGTTGCGAAAATTCTCGTTATGCTCACTATGTTTATCGGCAGAGTCGGCCCTATTTCTCTAGTGCTCGCTTTGACTATGAAGCATAGCGGCGGCCCTGGTAAAATACTCCCTGAGGGAAAAGTAATCGTAGGATAACCGCAGCAAGATGCAAATGAGCAGAATCATAATCAGGCCTTCTCTTTTCCATCTCTTTTAAAAAAAACAGCCCGCGGAGGGATTTTACCTTCCGGCGGGCTGTTTTTTGCTCAATCGTTGCTTACCCGGAGCACAGCTTCTAAGCAGTACGGAAAATGAAAGGCTGTGCCGGCTCCGCCCACAGAGCGGGCCAAAAAGTCAAAGCAATCCGCTTCCACTAATTTTGGCGGGCAGCGCACCCGCCCGCTTTATTAAATTAACATCCATTTTACCGGAACATCTTCATCAGCTCCTTTTGCTGATCGCTTTCACAAATTGCTACGATTTCATCGCCTGAGCTGAGAACCGTGGAGCCTTGAGGTATCGTTAAGACATCCTGATGAACCACAGACACAATCAGGGAATTTTGTGGCAATTGAATATCCTTTAGGCTCATACCGTGAAATCTTGAATTTTCCGGAAGGGTCAGGGCACAAATTGCCGCCTTGCCCCGATTCAAGCTGGCCAGCAGATGCATTCCTGCGCTGTCTACCTCCTGCTCAATTGCCCGGGTGATAATTTCCGTACTGCTGACGGCTATATCCGCTCCCAGGTTTCTCAATGCCAGAAGGTTTCTATGGTCATTGGCCCTGGTAATCACTTTTGGCACACGGAATCGCTTTTTGGCCAGCTGGCACGCCACCAGATTGTCCTGGTCCTGGCCAGTCACCGCGATAAAGCAATCGGCCTCCTGTACGCCGGCTTTCATCAGCACCTCCAGTTCGGTACCATCTCCGCAGATAACCTCCGCATCCAGCTCGTTCGCCAAATTCATAGCGCGCACCTTATTTTTTTCAATTACATTTACCCGAAAATCCCGATCCAGCATATTGATCGCCAGGGAATAGCCCAGCTTTCCCCCACCGATAATTACAATATTCATCCCAGTCCGCCTCCCTTTCAGTCCACCAAATGCGTGATCAAAATCTGATCCCCGGTATGCAGCTCAATCCGGCTCTTCCCGTCATTAATGGTCACCTTGCCGCCAGGATGGAGAACCCCCATCACCGCCTCGCCGGCCAACTGCGGAACAGAGTCCAGATGCCTGCCGATATACATTTCCTCTACCGGCCGGGCATCAACCGCAAGGGTAGCGTTTAAAAAGGTAATCTGCTTTTCTTCGATAGGCTGTGTTAAAGTCGTATAAAGCGAGCTGACTACCAAATTGGTAGAACAAACAGAGGATAGCCCGAACTGATGGAACGCCATTTCCCGGGCTGGATCGCTGATTCTTGTCACTACGTTTTCTACCTGAAAGAAAGTCTTAACAATCTGCGAAATGGTGATATTCAAATTATCATCCGGCGTAACCACCGCTACCGCGTCGCACCATTCTACCCCGGCGTTCCGCAGCACATCCATATCCATCGGCATTCCAGTAACAGTCACCCCGTCAAAATCCTCACCAAGCTGAGAGAACATATCTTCTTCTCTGTCAATCACCGATACATTATGACCGCGCTGAGCCAGCAGTCTGGCCAGCCGTGAGCCCACCTTACCGCAGCCCACTACTAATACATTCATGAAAACAGCCTCCGTTATGATATATTGTAATTCTATGATTTCCTGACGCCAAGACGGCATTACCTCCGCCCATTGCTTTTTACGCGGCTTCGTAAAAAACGAAACCAAAAAACCCCCAGGATTCCAACAGCGCCGCTGGCAGCGGTAATCAGTAATCCCTCCCGCAGGCCAGCGGGACAGAAGGTAAAGGATACTCGGTGGCTTCCCTTGGAAAGCCTCACTGTCAAAAAGGCGTCAGATACCGTATTCCACGGCGTTTGTTCTCCATCAACCCATACAGTCCAGCCAGGATCAGCCGGTAACGAAGTAAACAACACTGCTTCGCCTTCTTCCACCTCCACCGTACCGGAGAGCCCAGTCAAATCCTGGGTGATCTCCGTCATTCCCCTTGCCTTCAGCGCGTCACAATCCTGATGAAAGGCTTCCGCGTCAAATCCGTAAAACAACGGCATCTGAAGATAGGTCAAATCCCCGTTTAAATACATCTGTACCTTTATGGTTTCTCCCTCTTCAAACCATCCCAGGTCTACCGCTCCGGTCAAGGGGTGCTTCTCATCTTCAAGAATCCTTCCATCTAAAAACAGATAATTATTATCAGCGAAACCAGAAGACGTCATATAAAAATAGATTTCCTGGTCCTTGTCGTTAACCAGAGAGAATTCCAGATAGGCCTCCTCGCCCTCCATTTTCGTTACCGTACACCAGCCGTCGCTGAACCATTGACCTGGATACGCGTAACGGGATGGCGTCATTTCCACTCCGTCAACCGCTGTAAAATATTCCTTTTCCTCCCCGAGCAAGGCGCTCATCAAGTGGTTCTGCGCCTCAAACACGTTTTCATCCTGGGCAATATGAAAGCCTCCCAGATCGGTTGACGATAAAAACGCCGCCGGTAAGGCGTCTGGATTTTCATACAGCCTGAAGCCGTCAATTTCTGCTGCCGGGACATAATCCTGATGCGGGGCGCGGCGGCCGATCACATAGCGGATTCCTAAGAGGGAGTCTATCACATTGCTGGAACCGCTGTACCTCAAAAAGCGGCCCTGCACCCGTGCGGATACCCCCAGCCTGCTTAAAAAGCTGCTCATATTCCGGTTGGTGAACGAGCTGTAATGCGCTAAGCCGTGGTATCCTAGGGAAAAGGCGTCATTGGCGTTCCGCCTCGTTTTATCCTCTAAGCGGTACCATCCGCTGTCCAACCGGCAGGCCTGTTGGACCAGCGCTTCTTTGCGGTTATAATTCTCCGTGTAGGTGCTCCTGTCCTCATAGCCGAACTGGCTGTCCAAGGAATCGACTAAATTGCCCCCGTTCATTCCCATCTCAAAGCAGACTGACAAAAGAGCGAATACGGCTAAAACATTCTTTAATTGGGGCCGGAAGCAGGAAACCATCATAAAAAAGCCGTAAAGCAGCAAAAGCAGGATAGACGCTAAAAGATTCTCAAAGGTCACCCATTCGTAATGGAAGCACCAAAGTCCTCCCATTAGAAGGGCTGAAAACAAGACCGACAGGCCATAGGCCCTAGGAAGATACTCTTTGTGATAGCGAAAGGCCCGTATCGCCATAAACAGGCCGCAAAAGGTCAATAAGAAGCTAAAGCGGTAGGGAAACCAGGTGGGCTCGTCCCCTCCATGCCACAGCAGATTCAGTCTCCAGACCATCATGCTGACGCATAGAAGCAAAGAAATCACCGCGCTGACAATTTTTTCTCTCAGAGAAATTCTCCGATTAAAAAAATACAAAGGCACAAACAGCATGGTCAGCATCCCGCAGTAAAGGTTCGGCAGGCCGTAAGTAAGGGAATCATAACTGCCAAACAAGGTCTTGCTGAAAATTTTTGAAAAAGTCACATCTCCGGTAGAAAAGCTCTGGGGTTCCGGAAGGTATACATAAGCAAGCTGTTCGTAGGTGGGCAGCCATAAAAAGGCGCTGAGGCCCGCAGCCAACACTACGCTGACAAAAAATTTTCCTATGGTTCTCAGGGAAAACCTCTTTTCAACCACACAGAGGCCGGCAAAATACAGCAAAGAAAAAATTCCAACCATATAAGCGATGTAAAATTGAGCGATAAAAAGCAGCGTATAAGCAATGGTAAGCAACAGCATTGAGCCTTTATCCTGCAGCCGGTGAAGCCCTAAAAGTACGAGAGGAAGAAAAATCACGCCGTCCAGCCACATAATATTGAGGGCGTAAACAATCACATAGGACATTAGGCTGTATGCTACGGAAAAGCACAGGTTCGGCGCCGCGCGAAGATGAAGCGCTTTTCGAGTGTAAATAGAAAATGTCAGCCCGCAGGCGGCAGTCTTCAGTATTGTAATGAGGAGAATCCCTTCCGTGACGGACTGCTTGTCAAAAAAAGCAATGAGGAAGGAAAACGGGCTGGCTAAGTAAAAGGATACCACTCCCGTCATATTCATTCCTAAACCGCCCTCCCAGGAAAAGAACAGGGCTTTCTGGCCATGAAACACATCGATCAAATAGGAATAAAAATCCACATACAGCTGACTCATATCCGTGATCAGCAGAGACCTTTGGCCAAATGGGTATACTCCTAAAGCAATATAAACGGACAGCAGCAGTACACCCGGCATGACAGATGCCAGGAGATAGGTGCCCATGTTACGCTTTTTATCCATTATTCCCGCTCCAGCCTTACAATACAAGAAACGCGCTTACAACTATTGAGCCGCAAGCGCGTCGATTTTTTATTTCTAAATCATACCAATCTGCCTTTTCAGACGACATTATGATACTCTATCCCAATCTAAAAGTCAAGGCGGCAGTTTTCAAAACCGAGAGGTGTCTCTACGTTTGAATAAAGCCTCAATATCATTAATTTCAGATGGAGTCTGGATCCGTACAGCCTTAGCAAATTTCATCTTCTAAAGAAATTTTCAGTTTAAGCTCAAAAAACGCGGGCCCGCAACGGATTCTTCTGCTTACCGGCAGTGATCCAAGCATGCGAAGGGGCAGCCCGCTCTTCAAAAAGAGGGCTGCCCCCAATAAATAAAAACATTAGACCTGCAAAGCAGCTTTTCGGCAAAGGCCGATCATAAGATTGAGAGCTTTTAAGCCATAACAGCCTTCTTCCTGAGAGTTTTTCAGTTGGTATTCCCTGGGCTCTGGCGCTGGTCAATCCAGCGTTCAAATTCCGAGACCGGCATCGGCCTTGCGTAAATATATCCCTGAATCATATCGCAGCGGGCCTCTTTTACAAAATCCAGCTGCTCCTGGGTTTCGATTCCCTCCGCTACTGTTTTTGCGCCGATTTTCTGGGCCAGCTCTGTGATTGCAGTCACCACGTCACGCGCTTTTTTCCTCCCCACATCCAGGAAAAAACGGCGGTCCAGCTTGACCACATCCACATCGAATTCCATCAACAGCCCCAGCGAAGAATATCCTGCTCCAAAGTCATCCAGCGAGCACCGGAACCCAATGCGGTGCATTTCCTGAATTTGTTTCTTCACATATTCAATGCCGCGGTCATTGAAAAAGATAGATTCTGTAAGCTCCAGCTCTAACAAATCAGTCGGGACGCCATTATCTTCCGCGATTTTTTGCAGCTTAGCTAACGCATCTGGATCTTTGAAGTGGCGTCTGGAAAGATTCACCGACACCGGAAAAGCCCTTTTCCCTGACTCCAGCCTTCCGTGCAAAAATTTACAAGTCTGCTCAAATACATAGAAATCCAATTGGCAGATTCTTCCGCTTTTTTCTAACACTGGGATAAAATCCCCTGGAGAAATCATCCCGCGCTGTGGATGAAGCCAGCGCACCAGCGCCTCCGCTCCGCCGATCTCCCCATTTTTCCCCCACACCTTGGGTTGGAAATAAACCTGGAACTCCCCTTTACGCAAGGAATCCTCGAATAGATCATTGAGCTCTTGTTCCCGCTTCATGCTTTCTGTAAACTCCGTGTTGTAGAAAACGCACGGATTATCCTCTTGAGCCGCACGATTCCAGCAGGCAGTTCTCGCTCTGTCCTGGATGATCGTGATCTCCAGGCTGGGATCGTCCACCACATAGACGCCTTGGCGAAGGATAAGCTTAAACGGGGTTTCATGCTCGCTGTCGAATATTTTAATCCGGTCGTTGATCGTTTCGGCTATGGTGCGAAGCCTCCCGCGAATCGTATCCGGATCATTCTCCTTCATGCAGAAGAAGTAATTATTCGCCTCGGCGCGGGCCGCAAATTCTCCCGGCCCGGAAAAGCTTTCCAGGGCTCTCATAATAAACTCCAGCGTCCGGTTTCCCTCGTCGCTGCCAAAGCTTTCGTTAATTAACTTAAAATTTTTGATATTGAGCAGTGCCACAGCATAGGTACCCGGCGGAGACTGGGCAAACACCTCCTGACACTTCAGTTGAAAAGCCGCGTTATTCATCCCGCCGGTCAAATGATCAATAAACGCTGAATATTCCAGTTCTTTATAATGATTACGGTAGATTCGGAATAAAAAAGCCAATATCAGTGCGAAAAATACAACCGTGCCCGAAATAATCATGTAGGTTTGAAGAATATATTTATCAGTATCATACGAAATCAGATTCGCGGGCACCAGTGTCAACAATACCCAATCGAAGCTCATCAAGGGCCTGTAGGACAAAACTAATTCTGTCCCGTCTGCAGCGGTAAAAGTAAATACTCCGCCTTTATGGGCCTGCATATCCTGCTGCATTTGATATATATGGCTGATGACCCGATCATCAGATTTTTTCATAAAAATATCATCCAAGCGCAGGAACGGTTCCGAATTTGTCGGCGATATAATCATATCCCCTTCTAAATCGATCAAGCAGCTCAGGTCGCTTCCTCCGAAGCTTTTTGCCTGAATCAGCTCCTGCATATTTCCCTTATCCCGGACACCGGCCAGCACGCTGTATTCCTCGTAGTTTTCAGTGGAAAGCGGAATCGAATAAAGGATGCTTTGTTCATTTAAAAAGGAGACTCCATTCTTTCCCGCAAGGGAATCCTGCACGCCCGGTAATGCAAGCAGATCAGCCCCAGTAGGATTTGTTTCATACACATCTCCCTGTGAATTTAGTACGATCAGGGATGTAAAGCCAAGGATCTCCGCTTTTCTGCTTAAAAAGGATTTTAGTAATTCTTCATTGTCGCTTAAGCCCGGTTGTCCCACGCTGTCTCCCAGCATCTCCAAATCCTTGGTTACCTTGGAAAGCCGGTAGTCGATATCTGTACACAACTGATCGGACACATCCGATACATAGGCCTCAGTTCTTCTATTAATAGCTGATTGCAGATGCAAAGCGTTCCAAATCGTCAAGCCGGAGATGATAATAATGCATACTGCCAAAAGCACCAGCCATCCGGCGTTTAGTTTGAATTTTGCTCTTCCAAGGGCCGCTCCATATTTCTTCGGGGGTTTGTGAAATCCCATGCTAATTTCTCCTTCAAATTCAAAACTGCGAAAAAAGCTTCTGCTCTGGACGACCCGCTTACTATGCCGCCGACAGGCAATCAACGCAAGGAGCTCCTTTGCTAACTTTCAGAAAATACTCTTTGTATTGACTGTTCCCATTGTCCTCTCGCCTTTAATATAATTTCTATAAAAGCCCTGACGGCGCCGTCGCCGCCTTTTTGTTCAACGATATAGCCGCACTGATTTTTAATTTCCTGCGCTGCATCGCTGGGGCAAGCGCATAAGCCGGCATGCCGCATTGCAAACAAATCGTTTAAATCGTCCCCCATATAAGCTACATTTTCCTTAGTTAAGCCGTTATCCTCCAGATAACCTTGCAAAAAAGACGACTTAGCCTTTACATTTTGAAAAATCAGCTGAATGCCCAGCTCAGACGCCCTTTGGGCTACACAATTGCTTTCTCTGCCTGTTAAAATCATGACATCAATTCCAGCGGCTTTGGCCATTAGAATCCCCGCTCCATCCTTAATGCTAAAGCGTTTGGATTCCACTCGGTTGTTATCAATATAAACGCCGCCGTCAGTCATAGTTCCGTCCACATCTAGAACCAGTAATCTAATATTCTCAAAGCCCATGAGCCGCCTCCTTATTGAAAAAGAGAAGGCGTCAAAAATTCTATTTTGATTTCCTTCTTCAATTCCGAAACCGCAGACGCAATCTTCTCATTCGCGAGGAGTCCCTTTTCCGTAGTCTTATAATAGGTATCCACGTAATTGTTCTTTTTCCGTTCAAAGCCGTCAAAGCCTGCCACCGATACTAGATCCACATGAATTCGGCTCATTAACCGGAGCAGCATTATCATAGAATTGTCAAAAATTCCATGTTCACTGAACGCCAGGTCGTGATAATTAAAAATCAGCTCCTCCCGCTGGCCGGAGGTTATTACGTTTGAGGTTGCTAAAACCGGAACATTATGCGGTTCTTTTTGGTAATCATCGTATCTTTTCCGATTGCTGAAGAAAACATAGTCAGGCTTGAAATCGCTGCTTTCGAAATTCACAGAGATAACCAGGGGCTGCTCTTTCTCAATAAAGCTTCTAATTTTATCCGGATATGCTTTCAGTGAAGAACCTGGTGCCAGCAGAAGAATTTTTCTGCCTGATACCGTCTTTTCGATTTGGTTCAGGCTCTTTTCATCATCGATCATTTTATCCTGATATTCTAAATAAAGCCTTTCGATATAAGCCTCATCAAAAGCAGTTTTCTTGTCTTTGCTGATATTGGAAAGGATATGATTGATATCCTTTGCCTTAAGCTGACCTTTTCCAATTAAATATTCCGCGTAATTCCGGTGCAGATTGTATTTAGCCGACAAAGAATATTCTGTAGTATAGCCCCAGGGGCTTTCCTTCCGGATAGCCAAAATGTGGTCGTCGATAGCATCGAGAACAGAATCCACATTATACTTAACCGAATCATACTTATTCATATAATCCATAATCAATTCTAAGCACAAATTGCCCGGAACCCTTCCCATTCCCATCAGCGAGCCGTCGATAACGCAGTCTCTGTTCACATTACGCATCCCGATAAATTCCTGCGCTAAGGAATAGGACAAGGAAAGATTTTCATGCAAATGGAGTCCAATTACAATCGACTTGTCCAAATTATGCTCCAATAAAGAATAAATACGAAGCAAATCACTTTTAATCATGGACCCAAAAGTATCCACAATGGAAAACGCATAGGGCTTAATTTGGTTAATTTTTTGGATCAGATTTAAAATTTCCTGGTCGGAATACCCCATAATATTGATGGGGTTGCAAAAACATTTATAACCCTTTTCCATCACTTTTTTGACGAACTCCAAGCCCTCGTCAATGTCGTAATCATGAAAGGTTACACGCACCGCTTCCACTGTGCCGTCATTTGGCTCCAGCTTTGTAATGTCATATTTATTATGAAGGGCCATCACCGTGAATTTTGTATTTTTCTGCTCTCTGGGAAGTATTTTTTTCAGTTCCGCAATATTATTGAACAGCGTTGCGTTTTTATCATAGCTGCAGTTTCGCAAAAAACCGACTTCCACGTAGTCCGCGTTGGAATCCACCAGCTTTTGAATGATGCTTTTGGCTGTACGATAGCCAAATTTCCAATCATTAATATATCCACCGTCGCGCAGCGTACAGTCCAACAGCCGGATACTCATAGAATCACTTCTCCTCCATCTATTTTCTTTCGAATAATATCGCGTACCATCTCTAAGTCCTTTTGGGTATCCACAGAAATCGTTTTATAGCCGGATTCTATTATTTTCACAGGGATGCCGTGTTCGACAAAGCGCATCAAATCATTTTCCTCTGCTTTTTCGAGTATGGATTTTTCTGTGCGGTTAAAAAACTCCAACGCTTTAGGAGAAAAAATCTGGACACCCGTAATTTTCTTATATTCGAAGTCCAAATAACCCTTCGGATAGGGAATCGGGCTACGTGAAATGAGCATCGCCTCGCCTTTTGCGTTTGTCACTACCTTTTGGTTGCTGAAGTCTATTACCTCAGTGGCTTTATCCAAAACGTTCACCAGACCCGCCACATAATATTCTGTCTCAAGCCGCTCCGGTATAATTAAATCAAAGCATCTGGCATCAATTAAAGGCTCGTCACCCATAGCCAGCACATATAGGTCGCCCTCCAACTTGGTCGATACCTCATATAAACGGGAGGTGGGCGTATCATGTTCTGTAGAGGTCATAAGTGATTTCATCTCATACCGGTCGCACACAGCCTGAATACGAGGATCATCCACCGCAATCACTACCTCGTCAAAGCTTTCGCACTTTTTTGTCTGCTGATACACCCACCAAATCATGGGCCGTCCGCATATATCGACGATCGGTTTTCCTGGAAGTCTGCTGGAGTGATAGCGCGCGGGAATTACACCTATTACCTTCATTTTAAACTCTCCCTTTTATAGTCGCTTAAGTTAAAAACACTTGCCAAAGTGAATCATTGCATGCATTGTGCAGAATATTGAAAAGCTGAAAGGCTTCTCAATATTGGGATTTGGATTTTAACC
>ERZ894180.87-NODE-87-length-80501-cov-12.776011_pt1 | contig 80501 bp, 64 predicted proteins | sample MGYA00380278_ERZ894180 | MGnify/ENA primary metagenome ERZ894180 (study PRJEB32331, sample SAMN06328450) | human gut metagenome | biome: human gut microbiome; feature: stool | host: Homo sapiens | collected 2013-02-24 ...
TAATAAGCCATTTTTTGGATATAGCGATTTAACCGCTATCATAAATGCAATCTATGCCAAAACCAAAAATGTATCATATCTGTATCAAATAAAAAACATTGTATCAGAATATTCTGAAGAACAACAAAAAAGCTTTATTGATACAATAATACTCAATAAAAATTCACTTCTTAATTTTGATTATAGATTTATTCAAGGAGAATCTATGAGTGGAATTGTTATTGGTGGAAATATTCGTTGTTTGCTAAAGCTTGCGGGGACAGAATATATGCCTGATTTTTCAGAGAAAATATTATTTCTTGAAAGCTTAGGCGGAGGTGTCGAGCGAGCAGCAGCCTGCCTCAGTCAACTCAGACAGCTCGGAGTTTTCAAGCGTATAAAAGGTATTATTTTAGGACAATTTACATATATGACAGAAAACAACTGCAAACCATTAATAGAAGAAATAGTTCTGCGTGAAATAGAAGGTGAAAACATTCCAATTGCAAGAACCTATCAAATAGGACACTCTAAAGATTCGAAATCAATAAAAATCGGAGAATATTATAGCCTAACGATATAAAAAATCTCGGCTTGTTTTTAAGACAAGCCGAGTTAAGTTTTTAATTTAAGAATTATTATTTCTTCTTTTTGCTCGCAATAATGCTTATAATAATAACAGCGAGAGCAACAACAGCTACACCAGCTACAATAAATATAATAGTCTGACTATTATCACCTGTTTTTACTGTATTATTATTTATGCTATCAGGATTAACAACAGTTGATTTTCCTAATGTAGTAGCAAATGTATTCATTGCTGAAACGCAAATAAGTGTCAATGCTGTAAAAACAGAAGCAATAACTGCACGAAACTTTTTCATGATAATTTCCTCCTAAAAATTTTTCAATAATTTTTTCCTACTTGAATATTATATCACCTATTTATGGAAAAAGCAACTTTTACTCGAAAATTACACATTTTAGCTTGAAAAAGCTAAAAATTGAGTTTCTATGTTGTTTAAAAGGTATAAATTAATTGATATAGTTTATTTGTAGTTATGAATTATTCTATATTATAATAAAAATACCAATAATTTAATTTTTAGATTGCATAATTAGGGATGGTGAATATTTTGACATCTAAAGATAGTTTTAAATTTAGAATTGTAGAATTGATACTTCTTGCAATGCTCAAAAATGAAGATAAGTATGGTTATCAAATTTCTCAAGAAGTATCTGATTTAAGCAATGGTTATCTATGCCTTAAAGAAGGCTCTATGTATCCTGTTTTATATAAGCTTATGGAAAAAGGCTATATAAAAAGCAGAACAGAAAAAATCGGTGAAAAACGCACAAGAGTATATTATCATCTTGAAGATTCTGGCAGAGAATATCTCAAAGAAACAAAAAGTAATTATATAAATAATGTAAAAATAATTTGTAAGATTGCAGAAATTTCTAAAGATGAGTTATTTTCCTCAGAAACATAAATACATAATATAATAAATTAAAAGTGCGAACCTTTTTTAAGATTCGCACTTTATTTTATAATATTCAGGATTAAATTTAAGTTTTGCCTATGTATAAAAGATTAAAGGTCAATCTTCTTATCGCCACCAAAACCATTGACTGCATAATAAGCAACACCATTTTCAGGCTGTACATAGATGTCAAGAGTTTCAACAGCATCATCAAAGCCATTTGCTACATAATCAGCCTTGCAAGCTTCAATAAGCTCAGCGTCTGTATAATCTCTGCCCTGATACTGAACTGTAATAGTAGCCTTTGTTGCAGGAGCCTTCTTGCAAGCTCTCTTCTTAGGAGCAGCCTCTTCTTTAACCGCAGGAGCAACCTCAGCCTTTGTTGTAGGAGCAGCCGCTACTTCCTTAACAGCAGTTGTCTTTACTTCCTTTGTTTCCTTAACAGCCTTTGCTGTCTTAACAGCAGGTTTCTTAGTTGTAGCCATATATCTTTTTCTCCTTTTCTATTTTAACATTATAATATGTTTATGAATTTATTATAGCTTTTAAAAAGCAAATTGTCAAACGCAAAAGGCTAAAAATGGCTTGTTTATCAAAAGAATGGTTACTTAGCCAATAGCAAGTTTTTTAAAAAATAAATTATTGTGCATATTAGCTACATATTTTGTACTATTCTATTAGAATTAACTAAACAAGAAAGGATATGGGTCTATCTTTGTACCATTGTCGATAATTTCAAAATGTAAATGTGGTCCTGTAGAATATCCTGTCGAGCCGACCTCTGCAATCTTTTGACCTGCGCTAACCTTATCTCCTGCCGATACACAAAGCTTACTGCAATGACCGTAGAGCGTCTGATAACCGTTTTCATGGTCGATTATAACATATCTTCCATAGCCAGAATTATCCTCTTGAGCAAGTATAACCGTGCCACCATCAGATGCTAAAATATCAGCACCATATACACCACTGCCAGAAATATCAAGTCCATTGTGATTTGTTCCCCATCTTGGTCCAAACTCACTTGTTATGGTATCGTAGTTAGGCAAAGGCCAGCTAAATTTTCCAAGAGAAGCTCCGACCTTATCATTTGTTCCGATAGTTGTAACCTCATTCACGACCTCTGAAATAACTTCTTTATAAAGAACCTTTTCTGAAACCGCTCTCCCATCAATATATGTAATCTGAGATGTAGTTTTTATTTCGCCGTCTTTACCCTCAGTTGTAACCTCCTTATATGAGGTACTAAGCTTATCGTCCTTAACAGTTTCTTTTTTGAATTTTTCCACCCTGTTTTCTGTTTCCGTAACAGTAAATTTTATAGATATTGGTAATTTGTTATACTTTATTATAAGCTTGTCACCAGTTTTAATTTTACTTTCCTTTATAGCAGGATTTTGGTTTTCAAGCTCATCAACTGATATTCCATAATACTTAGCAATAGAAGCTCTTGTTTCTTTATTTTTAATAGTATGAGTAGTTGTAATTTCTGATTTTTCGCTTAAAATTGATTGTAAGCCCTCTTTGTCAGTAAGCTCACTTCTCATATGCATACCCTCAAGGATTTCCACCTTTTCAACAAACTGTGCCTTAGCATCAACAAAATCCTTAACAGCTTTCTTTTTCATAGATGAAAGAACTGTTCTTATCTCTTCGTCAGATGTCATAACTGCAATGGTTCTGCCATCAACCTTAAGTGAATATGCGGTTATCGGAACTTCTATATTTTCACTCATAGACCTTGTTGCTTTTGCAGCAGCGGTAAGACTTCTTGCCTCTGCAATTCTTGCATCAGTATATAAAACCTCAGAAGGTGTTACTGTCTTTTCATTTTCAGATATTTCATTTTGCCTAACAACTACAACTGGAACAATAACACCAGATGCGACAATCGCAGCGACTAAAATTCCAATAAATATTTTCTTTGTATTACTACGCTTTTGAGGGATTGTTTCAATTTCCTCAATGAAATGCTTTTCTCTACTCTTATTATCAGAAGCGTGTTTCATCATAAAACCTCACTTTTAAATTTACGCTAATAACTCTTTTGCGTATCGCACTTTTTTAATTATATCAATTTTGTAACTACTTTGCAATGGAAAATATAATGTTTCAAGAAATAAATTCCTGATTTTCCCAAAGTTTAAGGGCATTATTCAAACACTTGAATTACCTATACCAATGTGCTAAAATAGTAGCTGTTCACAATTTGTTATTTTAGAGAAAATAAATTGTTTCTATTTATTTTAAATTTATTTAATTTTATTATCGAATTTTCTTAACTTTCTAAAGATATAATCTAAACATCAAATGAAAAACAAATATTTGGAGGTTCTATATTATGACAGATTATAACAGAGATAATGAACAATACACACCAGAAAACGATGGTCGTTCTTACGATGATATTTACTCATCACAGCCAGAACAGCAACCAATAAATCAAACTGCTGAACAATTCACTTCAGAAGCTTCAACAGTTCAAAAGGTTCAGGCAACTACACAACAGTATACTACTTCACAAGCTGAGCAACAACCCCCTATACAAAACACATATGCACAAGCTCAACAGCCTATTACTTATAATAGTCCTTATTCACAGCAATATCAGCAACCTACTTATAGCACACCTTACTATCAGCCACAGCCAATTAAAGCAACTGATGTAAGAACTGCTCCAAAGAAAAAGAATAAGACAGCTAAGCGTGTTGCAATTATAACAGCTTCTCTTGCTTTAGTAGCTTGTATTGGTATTGGTGGTGGCTTCCTCGGTTCTAAGCTTGCTGGCTCTTCTGTTACACCAACAAGCACAGAAAATAGCAGTTCAAGCAAGGCTGGAAGCTCCGAAACCTCAAAAGGCAGCTTGAACATAACCAAAAACGAAGGTACACAGGTTGCTGCAACAAGCACTCAAGAAGTAGCTGAAAAGGCTGCAAACTCTGTTGTAGAAATTACAACAGAATCAGTTGTAAGCGGTCAGTATATGCAGCAGTATGTTTCTACTGGTGCTGGTAGTGGTGTTATCATCTCAAAAGATGGATATATCATAACCAATAACCATGTCATTGATGGTGCAAGCAATATTACAGTCACCTTGAAAAACGGAAAGTCTTACACAGCTAAGCTCATCGGCAAGGATAATCAAGTTGATGTTGCTTTGTTAAAGATTGAAGAAACTGGTCTTAGTCCTGTAACCTTTGGTGATTCTGATAACCTAAAGGTCGGTGAAACTGCTGTGGCAATCGGTAATCCTCTCGGAAAGCTCGGTGGCACAGTTACAAGTGGTATCATTAGTGCTTTGAACAGAGAAATCACAATAGGCGGTGAAACTATGAATCTTCTCCAGACAAATGCAGCTATAAACCCAGGTAACTCAGGTGGCGGACTTTTCAATGCTAATGCTGAGCTTGTCGGACTTGTTGTTGCTAAGTCAAGTGGTTCAGATGTCGAAGGCTTAGGCTTTGCTATTCCAATAAACGATGTTGTAAATATTCTCCAAGACCTTATGGATCATGGCTATGTAACTGGCAGACCATCACTTGGCGTTTCACTTACTGATATTTCTGAAGACCAGTTATTCTCATATAGACTTGATGAAGCAGGCACATATGTAGCACAGGTAACATCAGGCTCCGCTGCTGAAAAAGCTGGAATCAAGCTTGGTGACCTTCTTGTTAAGATTGATGATACAGAGATAACCTCATCTTCTCAAGCTGCAAGCTTAATTTCAAAGCATAAGGCTGGCGATGAAATAAGTATCACTGTTAAGCGTGATGGCAAAGAACAAACTGTAAAAGCTACTCTCGATGAATCAACAACAAGTAGTGACAAAAAAGCTGAACAATCCAGTTCAACCACATATCCATATCAAAACTATGGTAATTATGGTGGCTACGGCTTCTAAATTCTAACAAAATTTAATATAAATAAAATAGAGCCTCACCGATAGCATAAACTGTCGGTGAGGCTAATTTTTGTATTTAGAAAAGGAATTTTATTTTTACCAATGCATATAGTTATAAAGGTGATGAATTTGAAGAGAGTTATTTCTTTATTTCTAATGGCATTTGTTGCAACCTCTATAATTATGCTCTGTATGACAGGTGCTAAGGAAAAGGATTTTATACGCTATGTTGAATTTAATGTAACATATCCAGCCTTAGAAACTGCTATGAAACTCGATATAGATTCGCAAGATGATGAAATAAAACTAAATTGGATAGATATGCTTGCCTATTTAGGGGCAAAATATAGTGGGGACTTTTCAAGCTATAAAGAAAGCGACTTAAAATTCATAGCCGAAAAACTTTCAAGCGGTGAAAAAATATCCGATTTAACTAAGGAAATGAAATATTATTCATATTATCGTGAAGCTTATGGGGCTGTACTTAATGGCTTTCTTGGCGAATATACCGAAAAATCAACAGACGAAAACGGCAAAACTACTGAAACAAAAAAGTATGGTTTGAAAGTTTATTCTCCCATTGCAAAGACATTTCCATATTCACATTATGATGATTTCGGAGCATCACGAACATATGGCTATAAGCGTCAGCACTTAGGACACGATATGATGGCGGCTGTCGGAACACCTATTATAGCAGTCGAGTCCGGAACAGTTGAAATTATGGGTTGGAACCAATATGGTGGTTGGAGAATCGGTATCCGTAGTGCTGATAAGAAAAGATATTACTACTACGCACATTTAAGACAAAATCGACCATATCAATGCGATATGGCTGAAGGCAAAACAGTCAATGCAGGAGATGTTATCGGATATGTTGGTAGAACTGGTTACAGCACAAAAGAAAACACAAACAATATAGACACAAGCCACCTTCATTTTGGTTTACAGCTTATTTTTGATGAGAGTCAGAAGGAGTGTGACAACGAAATTTGGATAAACCTCTACCCTATCACACTTCTGCTCGAAAAAAACAAATCTGAAGTTTGCCGTATTTCAGAAACAAAAGAATTTTATAGTATTTCATCAATGCAAGAAATTGCAGAAAAAAATTAAAACAACTTGATTTTAATTAAAATATTAGGCGAGGGATAAAATCCGCCGCTTGAGAAAAAAGAGATGTTAAGGGCTTTGCCATTAAAACGCACGAGGGATGCCGTCCCTCAACCCTGCAAGCCTTTGAAAAGGCTTGCAATGAAACTTTTTAGTTTCTTAGAGAAATATATTCGTTAATAAAAAATGCGATAAACTCATAAATCGAGTTTATCGCATTTTTTGCCTAAAGTTAATTATTTCAAAGCTGACATAGCTGCCTCGATAAGAGAAATTTTCTCAGTCATCTTTTCAGCAGTTGCCTTAACCTTGTCCACAACAGCCTGTGGAGCTTTTGATACAAACTTCTCGTTTGCAAGCTTGCCCTCTGCCATTGCAAGTTCTTTTTTAGCTGTTTCAAGTTCTTTGTTAAGACGCTTGAGTTCAGCCTCCTTGTCAACAAGCTCGTCCATCGGAATATAAATTTTTGCATCTGCTGTGACTATTGTTACAGCTCCCTCAAGCTCGAATGATTCTCCGATTTCAACTTCGTTTGCACTTGCAAGCTTGATTATAAACTTCTCACCATTTACATATGGTTTCTGTTCCTTAGCCGCAATATAGACTTTAGCTTTTCTTGAAGGTGGTACATTCATTTCCGCACGACGATTTCTGATAGCCTTGATAGCTTCCATAACCATTTCCATTTCGTGAGATGCCTCAGGGAAATTGAGAGCCTCATCATACTCAGGATAAGCCTGTGTCATAATTGTTTCACCCTCGTGTGGAAGTGACTGCCAGATTTCCTCAGTGATGAATGGCATAAATGGGTGGAGCAAAAGAAGTATCTTTGTAAGAACCCATACAAGAACCTGTCTTGCATTCTGTGCCGATTCGCCCTCAGACTGCAAACGAGATTTTGCAAGCTCGATATACCAATCGCAGAAACAATCCCAGATAAAGTCATAGAGCTTCTGAACAGCAATTCCAAGCTCAAATTTATCGAGATTTTCACGAATTTCCTTTGTATAGGTGTTAAGTGTGCTGATAATCCACTTATCTTCTGCTTCAAGCTTTTCCGGAAGTTCGTTCTTGACATCATAATCATCAATATTCATATGAACGAAACGGCTTGCATTCCAAAGCTTATTTGCAAAGTTACGGCTTGCCTCAACCTTTTCATCAGAGAAACGCATATCGTTTCCTGGGCTGTTACCGTTTGCAAGGGTAAAGCGAAGTGCGTCAGCACCATATTTGTCAATAACCTCAAGTGGGTCAATACCATTGCCAAGTGATTTAGACATCTTTCTGCCCTGTGCATCACGAACAAGTCCATGAATAAGAACTGTATCAAACGGAGCCTTTCCTGTCTGCTCAATGCCAGAGAACATCATACGCATAACCCAGAAAGGAATAATATCATAGCCTGTTACAAGTGTACTTGTAGGATAGTAATGCTTGAAATCCTCAGTTTCTTCAGGCCAGCCAAGGGTTGAGAAAGGCCAAAGTGCAGAGCTGAACCATGTATCAAGTGTATCAGGGTCTTGCTCTATATTTTTGCTTCCGCACTTTCCGCAAGCACATGGAGTTTCAGAAGAAACAGTAATCTCACCGCAATCAGAGCAGTACCAAGCTGGGATTCTATGTCCCCACCAAAGCTGACGGGAAATACACCAGTCACGAATATTTTCGAGCCAGTGGAAGTAAATCTTATCAAATCTCTGTGGAATAAACTTTGTTTCGCCGTTCTTAACAGCGTCAATAGCAGGACCTGCAAGAGGCTTCATCTTAACGAACCATTGCTTTGAAACTCTTGGCTCGACAGTTGTTCCGCAGCGATAGCAAGTACCAACATTATGAGCGTAGTCCTCAATCTCGACCAAAGCACCCTCTTCTTTAAGGTCAGCAACGATTGCCTTTCTTGCCTCATATCTGTCCATACCTGCATACTTAGGATAATCCTCAGTAATTTTTGCATCAGGAGTAAGAACATTGATAACCTCAAGATTATGACGAAGACCAACCTCAAAGTCATTAGGGTCGTGAGCAGGTGTAATCTTAACAACACCTGTTCCGAAATCCATTTCAACATAGCTATCTGCAACAACAGGAATTTCTCTATGCACAATAGGAAGAATAAGTGTCTTGCCGACAATATCCTTATATCTTTCATCATCAGGGTTTACAGCTACGGCAGTATCGCCCAAAAGAGTTTCAGGACGAGTTGTAGCAAGTTCAAGATAACCGCTTCCATCTTTGAAAGGATAACGAAGATGCCAGAAATGTCCTTGCTGTTCCTCATACTCAACCTCAGCATCAGAAATTGATGTTAAGCAGTGAGGACACCAGTTGATAATTCTTTCACCACGATAAATAAGACCCTTGTTATAGAGTTTCTCAAAAACTGTATTAACTGCCTTGTTGCAGCCGCTGTCGAGAGTAAAGCGTTCTCTGTCCCAGTCACAGCTTGAACCCATTTTCTTGAGCTGTTCGCAGATTCTTCCGCCGTACTGTTTCTTCCAATCCCATGCTCTTTCAAGGAATTTTTCTCTGCCGAGGTCATCTTTAGTAAGACCTTCTTTTTTCATAGCTTCAACGATTTTAGCCTCAGTAGCAATAGACGCATGGTCTGTTCCAGGAAGCCATAATGTATCGAATCCACTCATTCTATGATAACGAATCAAAATATCCTGTAAGGTATTATCAAGAGCGTGACCCATATGAAGCTGACCTGTAATATTAGGCGGTGGCATAACTATTGTGTAAGGCTTCTTATCCTTTTCACACTTAGCGTGGAAATATCCGCCTTTCAGCCAAAATTCATATGTTCTGTCTTCAACCTCACTTGGATTGTAAGCTTTAGCAAGCTCTTTTGCCATCTCTATCAATATCCTCCTTTTATTTCTTTTGTCGGGGCTTCACCCCGAAACCAAACACAGGCTCTGCCGTAGGTAAATTCATAAGCAGTTGCCTTTGAAAGTGTTTTTATAATCTATAAGCGAATACATTTCGCCACTACAAGTTTATTAGTTAATTGGTAATTACTTCATACACAACAGCAAACTTCCCAAACTCACCACAAGTGAAACTTGTCGAGCAATTCCACATTTTGACTACCGAGGTACTCTGTCAGGGAAACCCCTACGAAAAACATTTCATTGGAATGTTTTTCTATCCTTCTGTACTTAGAAAAGTATAAAGTATTTCGCTGTCTTAGGAAATCTTACTGATTGTTCTTTGGTCTGAAACCGCCCTTACCTCTGTTTCCGCCATTGCTTGGTCTGCGTGGTGGAAGTTCGTTTTCAGGTGTTAAGCCCTCTACTTCAATAAGAGCCTCTCTGCGAGAAAGATTAAGTCTGCCCTTATCATCAACCTCAAGAACCTTAACTATAACTATATCTCCAACATTTACTACATCTGTAACTTTTTCTGTACGCTTAACATCAAGCTGTGAAATATGGCAAAGTCCTTCTTTTCCTGGTGCAATCTCTACAAATGCACCGAAATCCATTATTCTTGTAACCTTACCCTTATAAATTGCACCTGGCTCTGGGTCATTGGCAATAGTTTCAACTATACCCAATGCACGCTTGCAGTTATCAAGGTCTATACCGCTGATATAAACATGGCCGTCCTCTTCAATATCCATTTTAACATCACATTCAGCACAAATCTTTTGGATAACCTTTCCGCCTGAACCGATAACCTCTCGAATCTTATCAACAGGAATAATTGTTGAAAGCATCTTTGGAGCATACTTAGAAAGCTCCTTGCGTGGTTCAGGAATAACAGGAAGCATAATATCGTCAAGGATATAATCTCTTGCCTTATGTGTCTTATAGAGAGCCTCTTTAATCATTTCAGGTGTAAGACCGCTAATCTTCAAGTCCATCTGAATAGCTGTGATACCCTCGTGTGTACCAGCAACCTTAAAGTCCATATCGCCGAAGAAGTCCTCAAGACCTTGAATATCAACCATAGTCATCCAGCGGTCGCCCTCTGTTATAAGTCCGCAAGAAATACCTGCGACAGGTGCTTTAATTGGTACACCTGCGTCCATAAGTGCAAGTGTAGAACCACAGATAGAACCCTGTGAAGTTGAGCCGTTAGAGGAAAGAACCTCTGAAACCAATCTCATTGTATATGGGAACTCCTCAACTGGAGGAATAACAGGTACTAAAGCTCTTTCAGCCAACGCACCATGACCGATTTCTCTTCTGCCGGGACCTCTTGAAGGCTTTGTTTCGCCAACAGAGTATGATGGGAAGTTATAGTGATGAATATATCTCTTAGATTCCTCATCATCAATGCCGTCAAAATTCTGCTGTTCATTGACTGGACCAAGAGTTGCAACAGTAAGAACCTGTGTCTGACCTCTCGTAAACATACCTGAACCATGAACTCTTGGAAGAAGTGAAACTTCTGCTGCAAGTGGTCTGATTTCGTCCATGCCTCTGCCGTCTACACGCTTTTGCTCATCAAGAAGCCAACGACGGACAACTGTTTTTTGTGTGAGGTAAAGGCACTCATCAATCTTCGCTGCGGAATCAGGATAAATTTCGTCAAATTTCTCATGAACCGCCTCATAGATAGGCTTTAGTCTTTCGTCACGAACCTTTTTATCATCTGTATCAAGAGCAAGCTTTATATCCTCGATAGCAAAATCTCTGATACCCTCGAACATTTCCTTTGCAGGCTTATTACTTGGATATTCAAACTTAGGCTTACCAATTTCTCTTTGAGCCTGCTTAATAAACTCAATGATTTTTTGGTTAGCTTCATGACCTGCCATAATACCGTTATACATAACATCATCAGGAACAATATTTGCACCCGCTTCAATCATAGCGATTCTGCTGTCTGTTGAAGCAACTGTAACAGCCATTTGTGAAAGTTCACGCTGTTTCTTTGTTGGGTTAATAATAAATTCGCCGTCAATCAAGCCGACAGAAACGCCTGAAATAGGGCCATTCCAAGGAATATCTGAAATGCTAAGAGCAAATGATGTACCAATCATTGCTGCGATTTCTGGCTGACAATCAGGGTCTACGCTCATAACTGTGCAGACAACAGAAACATCATTTCTCATATCCTTAGGGAAAAGTGGTCTGATTGGGCGATCTATAACTCTTGAAACAAGAATAGCCTTATCAGAAGGACGGCCTTCACGCTTTGTATAAGAACCAGGAATTTTGCCAACAGAATAAAGCTTTTCCTCAAAATCAACAGACAATGGGAAAAAATCTACACCATCTCTTGGTTTTGCGGCTGCTGTTACTGCAACATGAACACAAGTTTCTCCGTATCTTACAAGGCAAGAGCCATTTGCAAGCTGAGCCATTTTTCCTGTTTCAATTTTCAAAGGGCGTCCTGCAAATTCTGTTTCATAAACCTTAAAATTTTCAAACATTTATTTTCCTCCATTTTAATATTTTATTGGCAAAAATTCTGTCTTTAGCAATGAAACCAAGATATAAGCTATGATGTGCAAAAAGTAGCTGTGACAGCTTAAATATCCTCGTTTCACTGATAAAGGCGAATAATTGCCTATTTCTAATAAAGAAAAGGCAGTCTGTGATATAAACAGACTGCCCCGAAACCGTATAATAGCAGAATTTAGCTATTTTCGGATTAATTTTGCAACTAAAATGCCTCGTCGAATCCGTATGCGAAATAACACACAATCGTGCAGCATTCAGCCACTTATTACTTACGGATGCCGAGTCTTGCTATGATTGAACGGTAACGCTCGATGTCAACCTTAATGAGGTAGTTGAGGAGTGAACGTCTTTGACCAATCATCTTGAAAAGACCTCTTCTTGAGTGATGGTCCTTCTTATGAGTCTTGAGGTGCTCAGTAAGGTCGTTGATTCTCTTTGTGAGAAGAGCAATCTGAACCTCTGGTGAACCTGTGTCGCCTTCGTGTGTAGCATACTCTTTAAGTATTGCTTCCTTTTCTTCTTTAAGCATTAGTTTTTCCACCTTTTAATAAATTTACCCTACTTAAAAAAGCTGAATCTCAGAAAAAGGATGTGGAACTCCAAATTGAAATTATCAATTTTATGGCTTAAACCTATAACCGAGATTAGGGCAATCAGCCTTATAATTATATCACGCAAAAATCAATTTGTAAAGTATATTTTATATGTTTTTACAAGTTGATTTAAAGAAAAAATATTTCAAATTGTAGTTGATTTATATTATTTTGCGACAATGTTTACAAGCTTGCCCTTAACATAAATTTCTTTGATTATATTTTTACCCTCTGTAAATTCTGCAACCTTTGGTTCAGCCTTTGCAGCAGCAAGAGCAGTTTCTTGGTCTGCGTCAGCCTCGATTGTAATTCTCGCACGAAGCTTACCATTAACCTGAACAGCAATTTCAACTGTATCGTCCTTGCACTTGCTTTCGTCATACTTAGGCCACTCCTGTTCGCAAGCAAGTCCTTCGCCAAGCTTAAGCTCAGCAAAAACTTCTTCAGTAACATGAGGTGCAAATGGATTCATAAGAATTGTGAAAATACGCAGTTCTTCTCTTGTGATAGACTTTGTATTATAAATATCATTAATAAGAGCCATAAGGGTTGCAATAGCAGTATTGAACTTCAAAGTTTCAATATCTTCAGAAACCTTCTTTATAGCCTTATGGAAGTTGCTTTCGAGTTCAGTACGGATACCGCCATCTGTAAGCATTGATGCAAGTCCATAATATCTCTCAATAAATCTTCTGCTTCCCTTGATACCAGATGTACTCCATGGAGCAGCCTTCTCAAAATCACCGATAAACATTTCGTAAACACGCATAGTATCTGCACCATACTCATTTACTATGTCATCAGGATTTATAACATTGCCCCTTGATTTACTCATCTTCTCGCCGTTTTCGCCAAGAATCATACCATGGCTTGTACGCTTTGCGTATGGCTCCGGAGTAGGAACTACACCAATATCATAGAGGAACTTATGCCAGAAACGGCTATAAAGCAAGTGGAGAGTTGTATGCTCCATACCGCCGTTATACCAGTCAACAGGTGACCAATACTTCAATGCCTCTGGAGATGCGAGAGCCTCATCATTGTGTGGGTCCATATATCTGAGGAAGTACCAAGATGAACCTGCCCACTGTGGCATTGTATCTGTTTCACGCTTTGCTGGCTTTCCACACTTAGGGCAAGTTGTATTTACCCATGAATCAATAGCTGCAAGTGGAGATTCGCCGTTATCTGTTGGCTCATATGATTCAACATTTGGAAGCTCAAGTGGAAGTTCACTTTCAGGAAGTGCAACTGTTCCGCAACAAGGGCAATGTACAATCGGAATAGGTTCGCCCCAATATCTCTGACGAGAAAAAACCCAGTCACGAAGCTTATAATTGACCTTTGAATGTCCAACTTTCTTTTCTGTGAGGAACTCAACGATTTTCTTCTTAGCCTCATCAACAGTAAGTCCATCGAGGATTCCGGAATTAACCATAATTCCTGTTGCACAATCTGTAAATGCTTCTTCCTGAACATTTCCGCCCTTAACAACTTCGATAATTGGAAGGTCGAATTTCTTTGCGAATTCCCAGTCACGAGTATCGTGCGCAGGAACAGCCATAATAGCACCTGTTCCGTAAGAAACAAGAACATAGTCAGAAATGAAAATAGGAATCTGCTTGCCATTTACAGGATTTATAGCCTCAACACCCTGAAGCTTAACACCTGTCTTATCCTTAGCAACCTCTGTACGCTCAAAGTCAGATTTCTTTGAAGCCTCATACTGATAGCTACGAATCTCATCTATGTTTGTGAGCTTATCTGCCCACTTCTCAATAATGGGGTGTTCAGGAGAGATAACCATATATGTTGCACCATAGAGAGTATCCGGACGAGTTGTATATATAGTGAGTGTATCACCCGTAGTTGTAGAGAAATCAACCTCTGCACCTGTTGAACGGCCAATCCAGTTTTTCTGCTGTGCCTTAACTCTATCAGGATAATCAACAAGGTCAAGGTCATTAATAAGTCTTTCTGCATACTCAGTAATCTTGAGCATCCACTGTGACTTAACCTTTCTTACAACCTCGCTATGACATCTCTCACAAACGCCGCCGACAACTTCTTCATTTGCAAGAACACACTTACAAGAAGTACACCAGTTTACAGCCATTTCTTTCTTATATGCAAGACCATGCTTATAGAGTTGGAGGAAAATCCACTGTGTCCACTTAAAATATTTAGGGTCAGTTGTGTTAATTTCTCTGCTCCAATCGAATGAAAGACCAAGTGCCTGAAGCTGTGCCTTAAAATGTGCTACATTTTGCTTTGTAACTTCAGCAGGGTGAATATGATTCTTAATAGCAAAGTTCTCTGTTGGAAGTCCGAATGCGTCCCAACCGATTGGATAAAGAACATTATAGCCCTCTAAGCGTCTTTTTCTTGAAACAATGTCAAGAGCAGTATATGAGCGTGGGTGTCCTACATGAAGTCCCTGTCCTGATGGATATGGAAATTCTACAAGAGCGAAGAACTTAGGCTTTTTGCTATTCTGCTCTGCGTGGAATACACCCTTATCTTCCCAGATTTTCTGCCATTTTGATTCGATTTTCTTGTGGTCATACTTTTTTTCAAAGCTCAATTTATTTCTCTCCTTAGTTGCAATTTTGCGGTTATCCGCCGCTTGCATCAAGTGTTTCGTCTGTAATGGTTTTGCCCTATAAAAAACGAAACTTTTAATTTTATCAAGATTATTCTATGTCAATAATTTCTCCGTCCTGCCATAATCTTTCGAGGTCATAATATTCTCTTGCCTCGTCAGAGAAAACATGGACTACTACATCTACATAATCAAGAAGTATCCAAGAATTCGAGCGATAGCCCTCAACATGGCTTACGCTGATTCCTGCTTCATCAAGCTGTGCTTCAACCTCATCAGCAAGAGCCTTAACATGAGTGCTTGAAGTACCTGTTGCAATTACAAAATAATCTGCAATCGCAGAAATATCCTGAATTTTTATAACCTTAATATCAAGTGCCTTTTTGCTGTCAAGAGCCTTAACAGCCATCTTTGCTGTTTCTAATGATGTCATATATTTCCTCCGTAAATTTATTTTTTCTTAAGAATAACCTCGTTATATGCGTCGAGTGTATCTTTTGCTATTGCAAGTCGTCTATGAGCCAAATCCTCTATGCTAAAGCTAAGTCCTTCAATCATAGCTGCTTCAAGACTTTTATCAGCCGCCTTGCGAATTTCATCTACACCGTCATAATCTCTTTCGGCAGATGTAAAATCAGAAATGAAAATTATCTTTTCAAGCAATGACATTCCACCTCTTGCAGTTGTATGATAACGAACAGCATTGAGAATATCTTCATCATCAATCCCAAGAACGATTTTGATATATCCACTTCCTGAAATTGCGTGCCAAAGCTTTGTTGAGTTTGCCTCAAGCGGAGAAAGCTCTATTCCGGCTTTCTTCATAATTTCAAGCTGTTCTTCCTCTGAGGTTTCTTTTGTAATATCGTGCAAAATTCCTGCGATAGCAGCTTTTTCTACATCAGCACCATACTTTTTCGCAAGTCGCACAGCCTCCTTAGATACATTCTTAGAATGTTCAAAGCGAGCATCCTTTAATCTCGGACGAATAATCTTTTCGTAATCCTTGACATTCACAGCACAAAACCTCCAAGCCATTTCATCAAAATCTAAGTTTATATCTTTTATATATGATAACCTATTTCCAAGCCCTCGTCAATGAGAACAGCCTGAACATATCCAATATTTTTTCCGTTTTTCAATAAAATAGGATAACATTTTTATAAATACAAACCTTTTTCAAGAATATAATTTTCAACCTGCTTAGGAACGAGTTTATCAATAGATTTTCCATTCTCGATAGCTTTTCGGATTTCACTTGACGAAACCTCTGGCAAAGTAAGGTTAAGCACCTGTGTTTCAGCACCTATTGATTTCAGAAAAGGTTCTCTGTCGATTAGCTCTTGTCTGCCACTGATTCCCTTTCTCGGAACTCCACATATTATTGCAAGCTTAAAGATTATTTCTGGATTTCTCCAAGTTTCTATTGAAAGAAACATATCCGCTCCCATAATCAGAAATAAATCATCAGTAGGATATATAGAATGTAATTCTTGTAATGTTTTATAAGTATAGCTTTTTCCGCCACGCTTAATTTCTACATCAGAAATCTCTGTTTTTGGAATATTATCAATACAAAGCTTGCACATTGCTATTCTATCCTCTGGAGAAACTGGTGATTTAACCAATTTGTGTGGAGGTAAGAATGACGGTACAACAAGAAGTTTATCAAGATTAAGCTCACTTATAATTCCTTTTATAAGCTGAATATGTCCGTTATGTATTGGGTTAAAGCTGCCTCCAAACATTCCTATCCGCACACGATTCACCTCATCTTGTTATATCAATCACTTTTTCTTAGACGCCTTTGGAAGAACAATTTTAGGCTCTTTGTCATTTCTTCTGTATAGAACAAACTTTGAGCCAATAACCTGTACAACCTCGCTGTTTGTTGCCTTTGCGATTTCTTCAGCAACTTCTCTTGGAGTAATCTCCGCGGAATTAAGAACCTTACCCTTAATAAGCTCACGAGCCGCTAAAGCGTCATCAGCCTGCTTAATAATATTTTCATTCATATTGCCCTTGCCTACCATAATAATAGTATCAATATCAACTGCAAGGGAACGCAAAAATGCTCTTTGTTTACTTGTCATAATATCTCCTTAAAATTTCTTTTCCTTTAATTTTTCTCTCAGCTTTTCAGCCAAGGCTCTGAGAGCCTTTCCTCTGTGACTCATTGCATCCTTTTGTATGCTTGAAAGCTCTGCAAAGGTTTTGTTATCATCTGTGAAGAAAATTGGGTCATAGCCAAAGCCATTGTTTCCTCTTGGTGCAAAGCCAATCGAGCCATCGCAAGAGCCTTCAACCTCAATCTTACTGCCATCAGGGAAGTAACAGCAAATAGCACAAACAAAATGTGCTGTACGCTGACCATCAGGCGTATCCTTAAGCTCAATCATAAGCTTTTCAATCTTTTCCTCATCAGATGCACCCTCGCCCGCATATCTTGCAGAATAAACTCCAGGCCTGCCACCAAGAGCATCGACCATAAGTCCTGAATCATCTGCAATAGCAGGCATACCTGTTGCTTTACAAGCACTCTTTGCTTTAAGCTCTGCATTTTCTGCAAAGGTCTTGCCTGTTTCATTAACCTCTGGCAATTTCGCTCCGCACTCCTCTGCAGAAATAACGGAGATTCCGAGTGGTTTTAAAATTCTGTCAAATTCTTTAATTTTATTTTCGTTATGTGTAGCAGCTATATAAATCATATTATAACCTCCTGTAAAATAGGCAGTTTATTATTCTTCTTTGCTATCTTTTGTAAAAAGTGCTTTTGCAAAATCCGATGGATTGAATGGCTGTAAATCATCAATCTGTTCACCAACACCGATATACTTAACTGGAATTTTAAGGTCGTCCATAATTGCAAGAACAACTCCGCCCTTAGCTGTACCATCAAGCTTTGTAAGAACAATACCGGTAATTCCTGCGGCATTTTGAAATTCTCTTGCTTGATTGACAGCATTCTGACCTGTTGTTGCGTCAAGCACAAGAAGAACCTCTTTATCAGCATCAGGAAGCTCTCTGTCTATAACTCTGTTAATCTTAGCAAGCTCGTCCATAAGGTGCTTTTTGTTGTGAAGTCTTCCTGCTGTATCTGCGATAATTACATCACTTCCCTTAGCCTTTGCCGAAGAAATTGCATCGAATACAACAGCTGCAGGGTCTGAACCCTCTTGTTGCTTAATAATATCCGCACCAGAACGCTCTGCCCATATTTCAAGCTGGTCGATTGCGGCGGCTCTGAAGGTATCTGCGGCGGCAAGCGTAACTTTTTTTCCAGAACGAACAAGATTTGCGGCAATCTTACCGATAGTAGTAGTTTTACCAACTCCGTTTACACCTATTACAAGAATGATTGACGGCTTTGTATTTATCATCAATTCATTTGAATTGCCAAGCATATCAGCAATAACATCAGCCAATAGGTCGTGAATCATTGCAGGGTCGGTAATGCCCTCTTTTTTAACTCTTTTTCTAAGCTCATCACAGATATGCTCAGAGGTTGTTACACCTACATCGCCCATAATAAGCAATTCCAAAAGCTCCTCAAAAAGTTCCTCATCAATCTTTGTAAAGGACTTTAGCATTGTATCAATCTGACCGACAATAGCGTCCCTTGTCTTTTTAAGTCCTTCTTTTATTTTCTTGAATAAACCCATATATTTATCATTCCTTTACTACAAGAATATGTTTAAGACTCAATCCAAAACTACTGATTTTTTCTTTCCATTTTTCTTTCGTGGATATTCTCTGATTCTCACAACAAAATCAAGATTTACAGCTTCAACAGTATTTCCTGTTTCTAAAAGCAAGGCGTTTTTTGAAATTTCCTTTATAGTACCCTGAATTGAAGAGTTATTGAATGTATATATAATACATTCTTTATCTATAAAGTTTTTTGCTAGTTCCAACATTTTCTCTTTATCTCCTTTTTTTCTTTTGAGATTCACAATAGTATAATTTTCTTTTTGTTTTCTTAAAAAAAGAAACAAAATTATAGGAATCAATATTATTAAAAAATTCAATATATCACTTCCAAACAAAAACTTTATACAAGAAATATGCCTATCGAGCTTTCAAACCTAATTTTTGTTCGATTTCAGATGCTCTCAATTCAAGCAATTTAGATATACCCTCGTCCTGCATTGTAACACCATAAAGTACATCAGCTTCTTCCATAGTTCCTCGACGATGTGATATACAGATAAACTGTGTATTGTCATTCATACGGCGAAGATACTGTGCAAATCTATCAACATTAACATCGTCAAGAGCCGCCTCTATTTCGTCCATTACGCAGAATGGTGCAGGGCTTACTTTCATTATAGCAAAATATAGTGCGATTGCAACAAGAGCTTTTTCTCCGCCAGACAAAAGCTCAATATGCGATACAATTTTTCCTGGAGGTGAAACCTTTATTTCAATTCCCGTTGTAAGAACATTGTCTGGGTCTGTGAGAGAAAGCTCTCCGCTTCCGCCTCCAAAAAGCTCCAAAAATGTCTGCTTGAAGTTTTCGTTTATAAGTGCAAAACGCTCTACAAAAATATCCTGCATCTGATGTGTAAGCTCATCTATGAGTTTAAGTAATTCTGCTTTTGAGGTTTCAACATCGCCAATCTGAGTTTTAAGAAATTCATATCTTTCGCTGACTTCCTTATATTCATCAATAGCCGAAACATTGACGCTTCCTAAAGCACGAATTTTTTGCTTTAATTCCGAAAGTCTGCGTTGTGCTTTTGGAACATCTGGAATTTCTGGAGCTTTTTCTTCTGCCTCACGCTTAGTAAGTTCATATTCTTCCCAAAGCTTAGAAATAATTGTATCATACTCATTCTGGAGATTATCTTTCTTTTCAGAAAGTCTTGCAAGTTCACCACCTAAGCGTTCACGCTTTGCAGTTTCCTCACGCTCGTCCTGACGGAGCTTTGTCTGCTGTTTTTCAAGCTCTATTCTTACCTGTGACTGTTCAGCAATCAAAGTTGAATTACCCTTAGATTGTTCAGAAAGAGCCTTAGCCTGTGCGGTAAGCTCATCAATCTTAGCTTTAAGCTCAATATTTTTTGCCTTAATGCTTTCACTCTCTGCATTGAGGGCTTCAATTCTGCCGCTTCCGGAATTTTTTCTAAGTATAAAGCTTTCTATATCAGCATTGAGAGCCTCAATATCCTTTTCAGTAGTGACTATGGAAAGTCTTGTTTCCTGCAAACCGTTTGAAAGTTCCTCTCTTTTTTTGAGAAGTTCTTCCCTACTCCCTGAAAGAGTTCCTGCGAGAGATTCCAGCTCGGATATTTTCTGCTTGTATTCTTGAGTGAGTTTTTCAGCCTCTTTACGCTCAAGTTTAAGTGATTCTATTCTCTCGTCAGACCTTGCATAATCTGTATTAAGCTCTGCAAGAAGTTTTTGAGTGCTTTCAATTTCAGATTCACGGCTCTTTTTTTCAGCCTCAATTTTAACCTTATCGCCCTGCATAATATACAGTTCGCTTTGAGCCGTTGAAAGTTCAAATTTTATTTTTGAACTTTGTTCTGATGCCTTTCTTAGCTTTTCGTTAGCCTGTTCAAAATCTTCTTTAAGCTTTTGTGCCTGATTCTTGATACTTTCGATTTCGCTTGCTCTGCCGAGAAGTCCGGCACTTTTTGCAAGAGAACCACCAGTAAGTGAACCGCCGGCATTGACAACCTGTCCATCAAGTGTAACAACCTTAAAGCGGTAACTATATCTCTTTGCAATATTTACAGCACAATCGAGATTTTCTGCTATAACGATTCTGCCAAGTAAAGAACCAAGAATACCCTTATAACAATCCTTACAGGAGCATAATTCAGAAGCTATACCGATAAAGCCCTCACACTGCTCCAAGCCACGCTCATTGAAATCTCTTGCTTTAATAGTCGCAATCGGTAGGAAAGTCGCACGACCACCGTTACAGCGTTTCAAAAATGCAATGGCCTTTTTAGCGTCTGCGTCTGTATCTGTAACTATGTTCTGCATAGCACCGCCAAGAGCTGTTTCAACAGCCGTGCTGTATTCCTTAGGAACAGAAATAACTCTTGAAACAGGACCGTGTATTCCAGTTAAACCACCGTTCTTAACTTCTCGCATAACCGTTTTAACGCTTGCAGCAAAACCCTCAAGATTGCGTTCCAAATCCTCTAAAAGCTTTGCTTTTCTGAAAAGCTGTTCACTATCAAGACGAAGCTTTTCGGCACTGGCTTTCAATTCCTCGCATTGACGGCTTTTTTGCTCAAGCCTTAATTCACAACCCTTAGAAACATTAGTAAGCTCAGTTATTTTTTCATCGCAATCGGAAAGCATTCGTCCATAATCTGCGATAATCTTTTTGAGTGTTTCAATCTGAGATGTTCTTTCCTTAATGTTATTCTCAAAGGAATCCATTCTCGCACTTATTTCAGAAATTGATGTTCCCGAAGTCATATATTTAACATTAGCCTCGGCAAGCTCTGCTGTCAGCTTAGAAAGCTCTGCATTTATTGACATAAGCTTGTCACTGCTTTCGCTTTCACCGTCACGCAAGGTATTTAGCTTTTCAAGATATGTATTAAGGCTATCCTTTAACCTTGAAAGCGTTGTTTCTTTTTCCTTAATAAGCTGATGTTTTTTCTCGATTTCTGCATCTATCTCAACAGAACTGCGTTTTGTTTCGTCTATATCTGATGCAATTCTTGAAACAGTTTCCTGATTATGAAATATGTCGTTTTGAAGAACATTAACCTCTGCACGCTTGCCAGCCGCCTCCTCGTCAAGACGGAAAGTTTCTGAACGCAAGGTTTCAATCTTCGCTGTAATATCGCTCTGCTTTGAGAAAAGTTCTTCAGTTTTAGCCTCAATATCCGTAAGAGCCTTTTGCGTTTCGTCATATTGGCTTTGTGCTATTGCTATTTTATCCTCCTGTTCTCTCAAAAGTCTTGTGGATTTATCAATAGTTTTCAGCCACAAGCCTATCTCAAGACCACGCTTCTCTTCCGCATATTCAAGATACGACTTTGCTTTCTCTGATTGTATTCTGAGTGGCTCTACACGACCTTCAAGTTCAGAAAGTATATCACGCAAACGAACAAGATTTTCTTCAGTTCTGTCGAGTCTGCGTTCTGCGTCAGCTTTTCTGTAACGATAGCGTGAAATCCCCGCCGCTTCCTCGAAAATCTCTCGTCTGTCCTCACTCTTTGCTGCAACGATAGAATCAATCTTGCCCTGACTAATCATAGAATATCCGTCACGGCCAAGACCTGTATCCATAAACAATTCATGAATATCCTGCAAGCGAACTACGGTATTATTTATTAGATATTCGCTCGCACCCGAACGATAATATCTTCTTGTAACGGAAACCTCGTCTTTGTCAAAATCAAGAGTTCTGTCGCTGTTGTCGATAGTAAGAGTTACCTGTGCAAAGCCCGTTCTTTTACGATTCTTTGCACCGTTAAATACGACATCTTCCATCTTTGAGCAGCGCAAAGTTTTCGGCGACTGCTCACCGAGAACCCAACGCATAGCGTCACTTATATTACTTTTTCCGCTTCCGTTAGGACCAACAACTGCTGTTATTCCCTTAGTAAAGCTAAGTCTGGTCTTATCCGGAAAAGTTTTAAAGCCCTGAAGCTCAAGGGATTTTAATATCACTGTATCACCACATCTACAAATTATATTTTGGAGTTTCGCTCCAAAATTGACGGCAATTAACCGCTCTTATGGATAGTTTACATCATTGGCACTTGCCGAAGCTTCACCTCATATCTTTCCAAACGCATTTCTTGACGAACTACTACATTAAATCCAAGTCGATTTAATCTGTCAATATTCTTGCGTTTTTGTCCGACAAACCTCGAAACAGAACGAGGATTGACATAAACTTCTATTGTACCTTTATGTATACCGCTCTTTTCAAGCTCCTTTATGCAGTTGCTATACATAATCTCGCTTTCACAAAGTTCACGAAAAGCAGGGTGAAATGCTCCTGCCGCCATACCCTCACGCAGGCTGTCGCTATCGTGAAGTCCTAAACGAATGACATTTATATGTTGGTTTTCAAAGTATAGCAAAAGTTCAGCACAAAGCTTTACAGCGTCCTCAAGTGTCTGTGGCTGATAATCCTTAGACCTATATAGTTCATAAAGCTCTGTTCCCTTGATAACCACCGTAGGATAAATTCTGACCGTATCAGGATTGAGGTCGGCTATTTCGTAGGCACTTTCCCTGTCACGCTCATCATTGCTCTTATAAAGCCCTGTCATCATTTGAAGTCCAAGAGAAAAACCGTCCTCAGAAATCATCTTTGAGGAATTTATAATATCGGCTCTTGTATGACCTCTTTCGTTAGCCGCAAGAACCTCATCGTTCATACTCTGAGCACCAAGCTCTATTGCAGTAACTCCATACTTATGAAGTATATCAAGAATCTCGCTATCAATAGCATCTGGACGGGTTGAAATTCTTATACCTGCAAATTCACCCGATTTAACGACAGGAGCGGCGACTGAAAGCAGACTTTCCATATAATTCTTGTCAATAGCCGTAAAGCTTCCGCCAAAAAATGCAATTTCTGCATTTTTAGTATTTTCTTTCAGACTTTCTCTTGCGATAGTTATTGCATTTTTCACATCGTTTGTGCAGGGCTGGCTTTGCTGTCCTGTAATTTCACGCTGATTACAAAAGCTGCAATTATGCGGACAACCGTTGTGCGGTACAAAAATCGCTACATTTGAGTGCTTCAATATCCCATCAACTCCAATGCTTCCCTTGCCGCTTGCTGTTCAGCTTCCTTCTTGCTTCTTCCGCCACCCTTACCGATTTTATTGCTGTTAAGTCTTACCTCAACAGTAAAATGCTTATCGTGGTCAGGACCACTCTCGCCAACAAGAACATATGTTATTTTTTCTTCAGGATTTTTCTGAATAATCTCCTGTAAGATTGTCTTATAATCCTTAAAACTGAAACTTCTCGGAGAATCTATTTCAGGCTTTACAAAATCCATAATAAATCTTCCAGCTGGTTCTATTCCTCCGTCAAGGTAGATAGCCGCAATAAGTGCCTCAAAAGCGTCTGCGAGAATTGACGGACGCTCATTACCATGAAGATTTGCCTCTCCATGGCTTAATCTTATAAAATCCCCGAGGTGTATTGTTCTTGCAAATTTAGATAATGTCTTTTCACAGACAAGAGCCGCTCTCAGCTTACTGAGGTCGCCCTCCGGATAATTCGGACAATTCTTAAAAATATAATCCGAAACCACAATACTAAGAACAGAGTCACCTAAAAATTCAAGTCTTTCATTGCTTTTGTCACCGTGCTTAGATTCATTCGCATATGAAGAATGAGTCAAAGCATTTTTCAGAAGTTTAATGTTTTTAAATTTATATTCGATAGCGTTTTCAAGCTCATCTAAGTTAGTTTTTCTTTGAGCATTCATAATTCATCAGCCTCCATTTTTCAGAACCTCCAACTCACGCTGGATTTCTCCGATAACATCTTTTTCTGTATAATCTATAACCGATTTAATCGCACTGATAAAGGTATCCGCCTTAGCACTGCCATGTGTTTTAAGAACAGGCTTTGCCACACCCATAATAGGAGCAGCACCATAGTTATTATAGTCCATATATGCTTTAAGCTCTTTCATATCTTTAAGAACAAGTGCAGCCGCAAGCTTTGTCTTAAAATTCTTCATAAACAGCTCTTTAATTTTAAGCATAAGAGCAGATGCAACACCCTCATACATCTTTACGATAATATTTCCAGTAAAGCCATCAGCAACGATTACATCAGCCGCATCGTGCGGAATATCTCTTGCTTCTATGTTTCCTATAAAGTTAATCGGTGCTTCTTTAAGCAATGCAAAAGCCTTGTGCTGAAGCTCACCGCCCTTGTGGTCCTCTGTGCCAACATTTGCGAGAGCAACACGAGGATTTTTAATTCCGCATATCTTATCCATATAAACCGAACCCATAATGCCAAATTGCTGTAGCATTTCAGGACGGCACTCAACATTTGCACCGCTGTCTATCAAAAGAACTTGTCCCTCTACCTTTGGCATAAGCGGAGAAAACGCAGGTCTTTTAATACCCTTAATACGCTTAACAATCATAGTTGCACCCATAATCAAAGCACCGCTGTTTCCAGCTGAAAGAAAGGCATCTGCACCACCACTTGCAAGAAGCTTCAAGCCAACAGCCATAGAGCTTTGATTTTTTGACTTCATAATATCGCCTGCCTCGTCCTCCATTGTTATCACATCTGGAGCATCTTCTATACCGATTCCTGCGATTGATATATTATTTTCTTTTGCGGTCTTTTCAATAATTTCCTTACTTCCTACAAGGATAATCTCAATATTATTATAAACCTCAAGAGCCTTAACACAGCCCTTAATTACTTCTAAAGGTGCATTATCTCCGCCAAATGCGTCAACTATAATTTTCATTGCAATTTACCAACCTTTCTTTTAATTTTAAGCAAGTGCGAAATCGACCTTTACTTTCTCAAGAGCATCTAAAGCACAAGTCGAATGTTTAGCTGCTCTTTCTCTTTTATCACGAATTTTTTCTTCAAGTGGAGGAAGTATTCCGATATTTGCACCCATTGGCTGAAAATCCTTAACACTCTCATCTGCAATATATCGTGACAAAGCACCTATCATTGTTTCTTTTGGGAGAGTTACTGTTTCGATATTATTTAGTCGTCTTACTGCATTAATTCCCGCAATAAGTCCGCTTGCACCAGATTCCATATAACCCTCTACACCCGTAATCTGTCCTGCAAAGAAAATATTTGCATTTTCTTTCATCGAAAAATCTGAATTTAATATTCTCGGTGAATCAAGAAAAGTATTTCTGTGCATAACTCCATATCGAATAAATTCCGCATCATGCAAAGCAGGTATCATAGAGAAAACTCTCTTTTGCTCTGGAAATTTCAGATTTGTCTGAAATCCGACTAAATTATACAGCGATTTTTCTGCATTTTCTGTCCTAAGCTGTAGAACCGCCCAAGGTCTGTGTCCTGTTCTCGGGTCACGCAAGCCGACAGGCTTCATCGGTCCGAAACGAAGTGTATCGTGTCCACGCTGTGCAAGTATCTCAACAGGCATACAACCCTCATATACCTTCGGATTCTGAACATCTACACCATGCAAAGGTGTTCTTTCCGCTGAAACCAAAGCCTCATAAAAAGCCTCATATTCATCTTTATTCATAGGGCAGTTAATATAAGCATCATCTCCGCCCTTGTCATATCTTGAGGCGAAAAATGCCTTTTCCATATCAATACTTTCAGCCGTCACAATAGGAGCCGCCGCATCAAAAAAGCTCAATCCACCGCCACAGATTTTCTGTATCTCTGCGGATAATACTTCACTTGCAAGAGGTCCTGCCGCAATAACAGTAATCGCATCATTTGGAATTTCTGTAACTTCCTTTTCGATAACTTCAATTAGCGGATTATTTCTGATTTCTTTTGTCACCATAGCAGAAAAATCATCTCTGTTTACTGCCAAAGCACCTCCAGCAGGAACAGCACACTTATCCGCACATCTCATCAAAAGAGAATCAAGTCTACGCATTTCCTCCTTGAGTAAACCTGCGGCACTTTCTATTCTAAGTGCCTTCAGAGAGTTTGAACAAATGAGTTCGCAAAATAAATCGCTCTTATGTGCGGCTGTCTTTTTTGTTGGTTTCATTTCAAAAAGCCTGACATTTATGCCACGCTTAGCAATCTGATAAGCACACTCACAGCCTGCTAATCCCGCACCAATTACATTTATATACATCATTTCACCTCTTTTAAAGCCAAAGAATAATTTTTTATAATTCTTTATCTCAGCTTCGGTTTTACACATTCATTCTCAAACGATAGAAATTAGTTTGAGTTTTCCTACCCATCTATCCAATATAGCCAACATTCTTACAATGGCATTTTCACTGCTAAGGCTTTTTTCAAGACTCTGATTATCAAACTTGCTAAAGTAATTATAAAAAATATTATGACTAAATTTTCTACTGTTAATTATTTTCTTGTTAGCTATTTTTCAACATTCCAAGCGAGATTTATAAGGATATTCATTGCATAATCTAAAAATCACTAAACCAAGCAGTCCTATCCCAATCAAAATAATCTGTTCTGAATACTTCTTGCCATCATAACGAATAGCAACACGACCATTATAGTCTGGAACTTTACTATACGAGGTAACAAAATATTAAATATGCCATCTCGGTGATTGTGCAAGCTATTCATTTTCTAGCTTATTTCGTATGCTATTTTATGCTGCCATATAAACTCCAATATCAGCTAAAAATCAATTTTCTTCTTCAAGTGGCTTTGAGAAACCGCAACCTTCTGCCTGACAGAAAAGAGTTGGCTTCTTGCCAGCTTTCTTATAAAGAACAGCTCCGCAATTAGGACATTTTTCTTCTGATGGCATATACCAAGAAACAAAATCACATTCAGGGTAATTTTCACAACCATAGAACACTCTGCCACGCTTAGTTTTCTTTACTATTACATCTCCACCACATTTCGGACAATGAACTCCTGCCTTAACAACAAATTTCTTGATGTTCTTACACTCAGGCCAACCTGGGCAAGCAATAAACTTACCATATCTTCCGAACTTAACAACCATTTGTCTGCCACAAAGCTCACAAGTAATGTCGGTTTTATCCTGTTCAAGCTCTATCTTAACATCTTTCATTTCCTCTTTAGCTTTTTTAAGAGTTTTATCGAAATCACCATAGAAATCAGCAAGCAAATCTTGCCACTTGCACTTACCCTCTTCAACAGTATCAAGGTCACTTTCCATCTGAGCAGTAAATTTTACATTTACTATCTTCGGAAAACGCTCTTTCATAAGCTTAGTTATAACCTCTCCTAATTCAGTCGGAATAAGGGTTTTAGATTCACGCTTAACATACTCTCTTGATGTAATTGTAGAAATAGTTGCCGCGTAGGTTGACGGTCTGCCGATTCCATATTCCTCAAGAGCCTTAATCAAAGACGCTTCTGTATATCTTGCTGGTGGCTGTGTGAAATGCTGATTTGGCGAAATAGTCTTTACACGAAGTTCCATACCCTCTTTGAGTGGTGGAAGCTCTTGTTCGCTTTCCTCATCAGTATCCTTGCTTTCAACATAAAGAACTGTAAAACCATCAAAATCCACACGATAGCCCGATGCCTTAAAAATATAATTTCCTGCAAGAATTTCTGCTGATGTTGTCTTATGAATACAGTCAGACATCTGACAAGCAATAAAACGCTCCCAAATAATTTTATAAAGCTTATATTGTTCTGGTGTAAGGCTATCCTTAACCTTATCAGGTGAAAGCTCTATTGTTGTTGGACGAATAGCTTCGTGTCCGTCCTGAGCGTTTGAACGAGATTTATACTTTCTCGGTTCAGCAGGAAGATACTTATCTCCCCATCTCTGCTGAATATAATCTCTTGCACCATTAAGTGCGTCATCAGAAAGTCTTAGAGAGTCAGTTCTCATATAAGTAATTAAACCAACTGCACCCATTCCCTCGATTTCAACGCCTTCATAAAGTTCCTGAGCAATACGCATTGTACGCTTAGATTGAAAACCAAGCTTTCTTGAACATTCCTGTTGCAAAGTTGAAGTGATAAACGGTGGAGCAGGCTTTCTTGTTCTTCTTCCGTTTTTAACCTTACCAACCTTAAAGCTTTCGTTTTCAAGTTCAGCAAGAATCTGATTAGCCTTTTCCTCATTGCGAATATCAAGCTTTATGCTACTATTTTTATCCTTAATGCGAAGTGTTCCCTCGATATTATCATAAAGTGATGCAGGAAAAGCCTTGCGTTCACCCTTTGGAATAAACTTTGCATCAATAGTCCAATATTCCTCAGGCTTAAATGCACGAATCTGTTCTTCTCTATCGACAATAATTCTTACTGCAACAGATTGAACACGACCTGCCGAAAGACCTTTTCTGATTTTCTGTGCAAGAAACGGACTAAGCTTATAACCAACAAGTCTATCAAGAATGCGCCTTGCCTGCTGTGCATTAACAAGGTCTATATCTATACAGCGTGGATTCGCCATACCATTTGTAACACCTGTCTGCGTAATTTCATTAAATGTAACACGGTTTTTCTCATCAAGTGGCAAATCTAGCAAATATGCAAGATGCCAAGAAATAGCCTCTCCCTCACGGTCGGGGTCGGTTGCAAGAAAAATCTCTTCACTTTTTGCAGCACGCTTTTTAAGTTCTTCTGCAAGTTCTTCCTTTCCCTTAATTATATCATACTTTGGCTTAAAGCCGTGTCTTATATCAACACTTAAACGCTTTTCGGGCAAATCTCTTATATGACCCATTGAGGCAACTACCTCATAGCCCGAACCTAAATATTTTTTAATTGTCTTAGCCTTTGCAGGTGACTCAACAATAACTAGCTTTGACACTCAAGTTTCCTCCGTAATATAAATTTAATGCAATATTTATGTTATCTTAAAATCAGCCTTTTGCTATATATTTACCTCCGACAACTGATTCTATGTAGCCAAAAATTTCAAGCTCAGTAAGAGCCGAAAGTAATTCGTGTATAGGCATACCCGTTTTCGCTGAAATATAATCAGTTGTCACAGGCTCATCACTCAGCACCATAAATACCTTTTTAGAAGCTTCCGAAACATCTGTCGGAATTTTTTTTATAGGTTTTTCTTCTGGTTTTGATTCTTCAATCGCAAAATCAGAAGTGCTGTCTACACTATCTTCAACAAAAATCGGCTTACGAATTTTTTCAACTTTTTCATTATAATCTATTTTCGCAAAATAATTCAAGTTATTCTTTTTAGTATCATACCAATTTAAAATATCATTTGGCTCTATTGCTGCTGAATATCCAAGCCTTAAAAGCTCATTAGAGCCTTTATTTTCTCTGAAAAAAATACTTCCCGGAATAGAAAAAAGCTTTCTTCCCTCTTTAATAGCGTCGTTTGCCGTTATTAAAGCACCGCTTTTTTCTCCTGCCTGAACAATAAGTGTACAATCAGAAAGTCCACAGATTATTCTATTTCTAAGAGGAAAATTCTTTGCAATAGGCGGATACCCTGGTGGGAATTCCGAAACAACTGCACCATTTTCTGCAATTTTCTCATACATTGGAATATTTTCCATAGGATACCCAACATCTATTCCACAGCCAAGAACACTTATAGTTGTTCCATAGGCATTAAGCACAGCTCTATGTGAGGCTGTATCAACACCAAATGCACCTCCGCTGACAACTGTTGCCCCCGATTCAGCAAATGAAAACGCAAAGTCATTCGCTGCATTTAATCCTTGACTTGTTGCATTTCTTGAACCCACCATAGCAACAGACAATTTCCCGTCAAGCTTAGGCATTTTACCCTTAACATAAAGTAAAACAGGTGGTGCAGAAATAGCACGAAGCTTATCAGAAAACAGCTCATCATCATATGTTATTATGTCATATCCAAGCTTTTCGCAATCATTAAGAATTTTCCTTGCCTTAGACAAATCCTTATTCATAAGCTTTTTTATAATATTAGGCGTGAAGCAATCGCAGATTTTATAATCATACTCTGAAGCATTATAAAAAACTTCGGCTGTATTAAAAAAAGACATACCATTTTTAAAGGCAATATTATTAACACCAAATACACATTGCAGCCACAGATAGTATATTATATCTTTTCTCAAGAGTATTCCTCCACACAGCAACATATCACTTACTTCTGATAAGTTCCCACATCAAAATAGCCGCAGCAGCAGACGCATTAAGTGATTCAGCCCTTCCTCCCATAGGAATTTTAATTCTTTGTGAGCAGGCAGAAATAGTTTCATCTGTAAGACCCGCACCCTCATTTCCTATAAGTACCATTCCACTCTTTAAATCAAGTTCAGTAACAGACACAGCATCTCTCGGAGTTGCGGCATATGTTTTTATTCCTTTTTTAGTAAGCTCAGAAATAAACTCAGTAAAGTTTTCAGCAATGCAGAATTTCATTCTGAACACAGCCCCCATACTTCCCCTTGCGACCTTAGGCGAATAAACATCACAGCAATCTTCCGAAAGTATTATTCCATCAAGACCTAACGCTTCTGCCGTCCTAAGTATAGTTCCGAGATTAGACGGGTCGCTGATATTTTCCAAAGCAACATAACGCCCCGTATTTTCTATTTTATCAACTAAAATGCTTTTGTCAAGCATAGAAATAACGCAAAGCAAGCCTTGCGGCGATTTTGTATCGGAAATTTTCAAGAAAATATCGGCACTGACTTCAATTTTTTCACAGCCAGAATCCGATATTAACTTGAAATCGTCCGAATATTTTTCCATAGCTTGTTTTGTATATACAAGCTTATTTATTTTTGCACCTGATAAAGCCGCATCTCTGCAAAGTCTTACACCCTCAACAGTAAAAAGGCCTGCATCTCTCCTTTGCTTTGCACTTTTTTGCAGCTTAATAATTTCTTTAATATTGGGATTATCTCTGCTTGTTATCATATTCATTGCACTTCTCTTTTATATATAATGCTGTTTCAGGTATTGCCATACCATTCTCATCAACTATAACATCTGCATATTTTTCATATAGCGGAATGCGTTCATTATAGAGGTCGAGCAAAGTCTGTCCTTCTTTTATAGAAACTCCACGCTGTGTAAGGTCACCAAGTCTGTTTGCAATTTCTTCATAAGGAAGTCTTATGTATACAACTATTCCTATTTTCTTAAAATGCTCCATAGCTTCTTTGCCATAAATAACACTTCCGCCTGTCGCAATAACAGAACGACTTACATCTATCGAAGCATTTATTTTATTTTCTATCTTATTAAAGCCGTCTAAACCTTCCTGAGATATTATTTCGCTTAAAAGTCTGCCATCTTTTTCCTGAATAAGCAAATCTGAATCCAGAAAGGAATATCCTATAATCTTAGCTAAAATTACGCCCACAGTACTTTTTCCACAGCCTGGCATACCTATTAAAATTATATTTTTCATATTAAAAATCCTTTTCAATATAATATAAATAAATGCACCTAAGAGCAAACTTAGGTGCATTGAATTTAATTATAAAGCAGCCTTAGCCTTCTCAACAAGAGCTGTGAAAGCCTGTGGGTCAGCAATAGCAATCTCAGAAAGAACCTTTCTGTTAAGTGTGATGCCAGCCTTCTTAAGACCGTTCATAAATGTTGAATAGTTAACACCGTTTACACGGCAGCCTGCAGAAATACGAGTAATCCAGAGTCTTCTGAAATCTCTCTTACGCTGTTTACGACCGATATAAGCATAGTTGCCGCTCTTCATTACGGCTTCCTTAGCCATCTTAAAATGCTTGCTCTTTGCACCCCAATAACCGCGAGCGAGCTTTAGTGTCTTTTTTCTTCTTTTGCGTGTAGCCAACGCACCCTTTACTCGTGCCATTTATATAATACCTCCGTTTTGTGCATTAAACCGTTCTAATCGGTAATACTCTTAAATTATTTGTAAGGAATGAGTCTTTTGATTTGTGCTGTATTTGTCTTATCAGCAACAGCAGTCTTTCTAAGACCTCTCTTACGCTTTGTTGTTTTCTTGTTTAAGATGTGGCTTTTGTTTGCATGAGCACGGATAACCTTACCGCTCTTTGAAAGCTTAAAACGTTTTTTTGCTCCGCTGTGTGTCTTAATCTTGGGCATTTTATTGCTCCTCCTTATTGTTCTGATTTGCTCCCATAAAGAAAGCACTTATATAGTTTTTAGTTCCGAATAATCGGTTTACTTTGTTTTCGGTCCTAAGAACATAAGCATACTGCGTCCCTCAAGCTTTGCTGGTTTTTCAATATTCGCAAATTCTGCACAAGATTCTGCAAATTTCTGCATTACATCCATACCAAGCTCAGGGTGTCCCATTTCTCTTCCACGAAAGCGTATAGAAACCTTAATTTTGTTTCCAGCCTCAACAAAACGCTTTGCATGAGCCAGCTTAGTGTTAAAGTCATGGGTATCAATATTGAGCGAAAGACGAATTTCTTTAACATCAACAACATGTTGATTTTTTCTTGCTTCTTTCTCTCGCTTAGCCTGCTCAAAGCGATATTTTCCGTAGTCCATAATCTTACAGACTGGGGGTTTTGCCTGAGGAGCAATCTTAACGAGATCGAGATTCATACTTTCAGCTTTAGATAAAGCCTGAGAAGCGGACATAATTCCGAGTTGTTCACCGTTTGAGCCGATAATACGCAGCTCTTTGTCACGAATTTCTTCATTTATCTGAAGTTCCTGCTTGCCTATGTTAAAGCACCTCCACACATAACTATAAAACGAAAACGCACGGTACAGCCGTAGCTATCCGTGCGTCAATAAGCATAATCAGAGAACGCAAAAAGTTCTCACAGAATAGTTATTGACCCATGACAGCTAAACCTCATAGGTGAAAGCGTACCGCTTTACTTTGTTGTACTCAAATAGTATATACTGATTTCTGTGTTTTGTCAAGACTTTTCGCATAATTTTATTTAGAATTTATCCTTTCATTGGGCGATAGAATATAGCCACATAATGATAAACTCCTCTATAACAATATACACCTACACCGATTTTTGTGTATATAGCCTCTCTGATATTACCTCCTTCTACACTTCTGTTTAGCCATACACTTACGGCAGATGCTGAGTCTGGCATTCCTTTTGCAATGTTTTCTCCTGCAAATCTATAATCCCCCAGACCCTCTTCTTCCAACAATGTATTCCAACCTGTGCCATCTGGTCGATTATCAGAGAAGCATTGACTTATTTCTTTTGCTCTTGTTATCGCAATAGAATCAAGAGAGACATCTCTTTTAAGTTGCATTAAATTTATTGATTTTCTATATTTGTTTATCTCATCATATAGTTCATTAGCTTTTATAATATCATCTGTTGCACCCAATGTTGTAATACTTAAAGTAGAATAATCACTATAGCTTTTGCTCGAAGATACACTTCTGATTCTAAATTTATATGTTGTATTAACAGTAAGATTATCTACCATATAGCTTGTAGCATCAGAATTTAAGGTTGTTATTAATTTATATACTTGTGAATCTGGACTAAGCTGATAAATCTCATAATTCACTGCCCCATTTTGTTTTATCCAATTAAGCTTTACAGAATAATATGTCTGTGAAACCGCCTTAAAATCCTTAACAGCTGGCAAACAAGTTCTTACACTAACGCTATTATAAGGTGAGTATGTTGTTATTCCTCCAGATACCAAATAAGCTCTTACTTTATAATTATAATATCTATCTGATGACAAATTTTTATCAGTATATGACTTAGCTGAAGTTGATGCAATTTTTACATATTTTCCAGTATTTATATCAAGTCTATAAATCTGATAGCCTGTCGCTGATGGATAATCCCATTTTAGCGTTATAGTAGTTGAGGTTGAAGTTTTTGAAGTAAAACTAACTGAAGTTGAAGTAGTTTTTGCATTAACTGCTGGGCTTTTAGCACTTAAACCTATTGAACCATTAGAATTAACATAAGAAGCTATCTTATAGTAATATGTAGTATCTAAGTAAAGAGCTGTATTAGTATATGAAGTTGATGAAGATGGTAATGCTTTTATCTTGCTGAAATTTTTATTATCAATGCTTCTATATATATAATATCCTGAAGCATTAGATGATTTATTCCAAACAAGCTTTATAGCGTCAGTAGCAACCTCTTTAACCGCAAATCCTGATGGATATGATAATTTTGAACTGCTTATTGTTAAAGCATTTACAGCACTACTCTTTGGGCCAATAGCTACTGCACCTGTTGAAGTATTCTTATATGATGCAATAGAGTAATAATATTTCTTGCCAGCTGTAAGAGAAGTATTTGTATAAGCTGTTGTTGAGGCTTTAAGCGTCTTTATTTTTGAGTATTTTTTTCCGTCTGTACTTCTATAAACATAATATCCTGTCACATCAGATGCTTTATTCCATGTCAACTTAATTGCACTGTTTGAATATTCAGCAACCTTAAGATTTGATGGTGCTGGAACTGATGAACTGCTTGTTGTAGTTATATTTATAGCACTACTCTTTGGACCAATAGCTACTGTGCCTGTTGAAGTATTCTTATATGATGCAATAGAGTAATAATATTTCTTGCCAGCTGTAAGAGAAGTATTTGTATAAGCTGTTGTTGAGGCTTTAAGCGTCTTTATTTTTGAGTATTTTTTTCCGTCTGTACTTCTATAAACATAATATCCTGTTACATCAGATGCTTTAGTCCATGTCAACTTAATTGCACTGTTTGAATATTCAGCAACTTTAAGATTTGATGGTGCTGGAACTGATGAACTGCTTGTTGCAGTAATTTTAAGAGAAGATGTTCTTTCACTTTTTGTAATTTTTCCGTTAATATCAGTATAAGAGATAAGAGCGAAATAATAAGCTTTTCCTGGTGTAAGTCCACCAACTGTATAAGATGTTGTAGATTGTGAATTGATAGTCTTTAGCTTAGTGAAATTTGAATTATCCGTACTATAATAGACCAAATAACCTGTTACACCAGCAACCTTAGACCAACTTAGTTTTGCAGCTTTGTCTGAATACTCTGTTACTTTTAAATCTGTTGGAGCAGAAACCGCTGCATTTACATTTTCCGCTGTCATAGGTAATGTCAAAAATACTGAAAGGAGAATAAGCACTGCCAAAACAGAGCTAACAACTTTTTTCCCAAAAACATTAACCATCGCTAACACCGCCTTTATTTTTCTAAAAAATACAGAAAACTCCATATTTTTATATATTTATTATATCACTCAATCATTTTATTGTCAATCTGTTTAATCTTTTTGTGTATTTTTATATATTTACTGATACAAAGATTTTAACCAATTTATAAACTGTCCCCTACAAGCATAACAAAAACAAGTGATAGCATAAGCCACCACTTGCTTTTAATTTATTTTAAATTTAAAATATTTATCCAAAGATTGCCTCATTAGCGATTGCTATTGTTTCTCTGAAATGATATGTTGCAAGAAGATATAACGGTGTATCGGCACTCACCGAACCAGTAGGATTTAAACCAACTTTTTTAGCAAGCATACTTGCTCTAAACTCGTGGAAACCGTCTGTAACTATCGCAATATCCTTGTTATATCCTTTTTCCTCAATAATTTTCTTAGAAAACTCAAGATTTTCCGAAGTAGTAGTAGATTCATCCTCCATAATTATTCTATCAGAAGCTATTCCCTTTTCAGTTAAATAATTATACATACATTGAGCTTCACTTATTTCCTCATTAGAGCCTTTTCCACCCGAAACAATACAGACTGCATTTTTATTTTCATTTAAGTATTCATATGCAGCCTCAAGCCTCTTTGAAAGCATTAGGCTTGGATTTTTCCCATTAACCTTACAACCAAGTACAACTACCGTAGAATTTTCGTTCGGAGCTTTTAACGCCGCTGCAATCATAAATCCACTAATAACCACAACATATGAAACTCCAATAGTAACTAAAGAAGTAATAATCACAAGTATACATTTTCCAAGCTTTCTACTGCTGATTTTCTTACAAATACTTTTAAATTTATTCCAAAAAACAGAAACTGCAAGACCACATATAGATAAAAATAATCCAAGTAAATTGCCAATATCAAAAATAGCAACTCTCATAGGAAGTATAAACCAGATTGCCAATCCTAAAAATATCAACGAAAATAGTACTCTTAATATAATTTTAACAATACTCAATTTTTTCAAAACAAATCCCCCTTTTTTTCAACATATTCTAACATATTTCAGCAAAAATATTGTTAATAGATGTTTAAGAAATCTCAAAAAATCGCTAACAATTTTCTGACAACTTTTTAATAAACAAATATAATAAACTAACGATTAGCTAATCAACTTTTAATTTTTGAGCCTACATTTTTTAGGAGTGATAAATAAAACAGAAAGCCCAGAATGAGCTTTCTGTCTTTAAAAACCAAATTTAATGTTTAAATTTTTTTCTGCTGATTAAGAATGATGCAATACTTATAGCAAGAAGTGACGCAACAAATATCAAAGCATAAATAGAATTATCTGCATCATCAGGTTGTTCTATCGGATTCAGTTCCTTACTTGGCTTTTGTTCATCACGATTACCGCCAGATTGCTGGATTGCTGACGATTCATCTTTACTCTCTTTATAAGTTCCCTGAGGCATAAGCCTTATCGTAATAACAAAATTTTCTGAACTCTCTCTGGTAGATACCTTAAATGGATTTTTCTCAACACAAAGCTTATTCGGAATATTGGTAAGCTTAACATTGTATTCACCTGCTGGAAGATTTGCACAAACAATCTTTCCATTTTCATCAGATGTAAAGCTTTTCGAATTTATTTCAGCTTCAACTCCGCTTATAGCCTTTCCGTTTTTATCAACAAACTTAAGTTTAAGGTCATCATATACAATAGTGTCGCAAAGTTTAATATCTGAAATATTATAAGCATAATCCAACGCAGCAAAAGCAACCTTATTTTGAGAGATTTTAAGTAGCTTCTTATCATCGTCATATTTCTCAGCAAGCTTTTTAAGTGCGACCTTCAGCTTTGTAATGTCATAAGTAAAGGTAGTGTTTCCGTTAGAATCAGATTTATGACCAACATAAATAATAGAATCTTTATCAAAGCCTATCTTAGCATCTTCCATAAGGTTATATATAGAGCTGCTATATTCATACTTTCCTGTTTTGCCATTATAAACTGCAACATATATATCAAAGCCTTGTATTGCATTATTATCATATCCCGAAATCTCAAGATAAGTTTTCTTATCTGCAAAATATGTCTTATATGATGTTTTGCTTGGTTTTTTGTTATCAACATTAAATTCAAAGCTTCTTTTCTGTTCTGAAATATTTTCCTTAGATTCCTCTATCTTACCACTTATTGTAAGAATGTATTTTCCATTGCTAAGTGACGAAAGTGCGGTATTTATTGAAGTAGAATCCTCATCAGAATTTGCCCTGTTTCTGTTAAACGGTTCGCTTTCATATATTATAGTTCCACTCTCGTTCTTTATAACACACTTAAAATCAATAAGATTTCTCTTAGCAAACGAGCGTATGTATAATGTAGGATTTGTAGCTAATGAATTATTCAAAGCGGTTTTCAAGGTATTTGCATTAAATGAAATATTTTTCTCATCAAAAAGCTTAGTGAATTTATTATAACCAAGCAACATAGAATAATTAAATTCTTCTTCATTATTAGTTGAGAGATAAAGATAACTGCTTTGTTTATCGACCTTTTCATTGCTATCATATATAAAGCTGCCAAAAGCACTTTCCTGCGTATAGCTTCCAACAAAACCAAGTAATGACGAACTAATTGTCACATCAGCTTCTTGAGAAAAATAAACATATCCATCGAGATAAAATCCTGCTGAAAAATAAGCTTTTTGTTCAAGGATAAAAGCTGAATTGAGCTTAATTTTAACAGTAACAGTTTTAGTTTTATTCGCATCAATACTTATAGCATCCACTTCTTTATCATCTACAATAAAACTTGAAAGATAATTACTGCTTATAATATCCTCACGATATGTCTTTTTATTCTTTGAATCATATCTTTCAGAAGAAAGTATAAGTGATGGTGTTAGAGTAATTTTTTTATTAGTTATATTAGTAATATCAAGCTTGATTTCATATGAACCAATATCACTGCTTCCAAGAACAGTAAAACCGCTTGAAATATAAGCATTTGCACTTAAAGCATTATCTAAATTAACAAGTCCTGCTCCCTGCATTCTGACAGCTTCTTTTGCTGTATCATCTCTATCGTTAATAATATCAGCTGTACTTGTTATAAGCTTATATGCAAGGTCATTTTTCTGCTCTGCGGAATAATTTTCAAAGCGTTTATCCTTATTGATATATTCTTTCAGAAGTGCAAGCTTTCCAGAAACAAGTGCTGATGAAAACGATGAGCCATTTGCTGTGCCATAACGATTATTCGGAATTGAAGAATAGCTTGGTGAAGTTTCAGCAAGCAACGGATTTATCGAAAGACTTCCATTAGAACCACAAGACGCATTTGAAGAAATCTTTTTGTAGTTTTCATTATCGCTTATAAGAATATATTCTGTTGAAATTCTTATTCCACCAGATTCCTCAAAATCTTTAATTGATGTATCCTTTACAATCGCAGTTGGAACTACTGTAGTTTCAGTAAGTTTCGTCTTATCATCACCAAAAATCACTAATGCTAAAGCACCTTTCTGCTCAGCAAGATTTATAGCAGATTCTATATCTTCTTGCTTATCAGATACGAAAATCACTTTGTTTTTAAGTTCAATATCTCCATCATTTTTTAGATTATCATTATATATAACATAATCATAATCTCCATCATTTATATTATAAAAAGAGTATTCACTTTTACTGTTAGAGCACTTTGGCAATGTATATTCTATTCTTTCATCATTATAAAGGAAAAATGGGGAATAGTTATTTTTTCCCTCTGCAGATGAAACAGAAATAACTCTTGAAAGTGAAGCTATCGGTGATGCTGTACCATCTTCAATAGCACTTTCAGAATCAGATTTTCCGAGGTTACCAGCAGGCATTACAACTGCTGTTCCACATTTATGAATTCTCTCAAACATATCATTAAAGCTTGCCGCAAAATCATTATCAAGCATTTTTTCACTGCCATAGCTTATATTTATAATATCCGCACCTAAAATAAGAGAATCCTCTATTGCACTTAAGATAACTGTACTATCTGCCACTTTTGATGAATCAGAACTACATTTCATAAGTAAAAGCTGACTGTTATAAGCATTGCTTGCAGAAGAAATATTCTCTGTGCTACCTCCGATAATTCCTGCAACCATAGTTCCATGCTCGCAATTATCAGAAATAACATTAGTATCATTATCAACATAGTCATAAGCATATAATAGCTTTTGGCTTATATATAATGTAGTTGGTGCAAATTCTCCACTTACACAAGCTCGAAGATTAGAAATAAGATACATAAAATCATCTTGCTTATATTTTCCATTTTCTGCATCAAGTGTAAAAATTTCATGATTAGTATCAAAGCCAGTATCAAGAATCGCTGTAACTGTTCCTGAACCTGTCAATTCTGTTTCTTCTAAGTCTTCACTTATATCTTCATTGTTAGATACAGGAGTTGACTCATTTTCAATATCTTCATAAGGATTAAGCTTTATAGAAAGATAGATACGCTTAATATTATCAAGCTTTTTAATTTCGGAAAGCTTTCCATATTCACAGCTAAAAGATACCGAATTCATAACAACAGAAGTTAAACTTATTCTATCTGATTCTTGTTTTCCTATTATATTTTCAAGCGAGTTTATAAATTTTGTTTGTTCATTCTTAATATTGGCAAGAAGTTTTTTTGTTTGTTCATCAGAAATATATTTTTGCAGATTTTGTTTTTGTGTAGATTTTAAATAGCTTTCACTTATTGATGCAGTGGCAAGCTCTGCTGTAACACTAACTATATCTGTATCTTTATATGGAATAGTAGATTCTTCATCTTTACTGATAAATTCTATCTTATCTTCAGTATTAACTTCATCGTTTATAACAAGTGAGGATTTATATATGGTCTTATCCTCCTCTTGCTCCTTTACAGTGCTTGTAAGAGGTAAGACAAAAATCGTTGTAAGCAAAAGAACCAATGCAACAACGAATGTTATTCTTTTTTTCAATGCAAAAACCTCTTTTGGTCAAAATTTTATTTTCCAAAAATGTAAGACTTTATTTTTAGGGTAATTGAATTATGATATTTAAAGTTATTATATCACATTTTCTGTAAAATGTACAATATATAATTATAGCCCGTATCATAATAGCTTTATGATATGGGCTTAATTTAAATCATTTTCAATTATTTTTCTGTCATATCTGCAACTATTCTCACCGCAAAACAATGTTCTCCAGTATAGCCATTTATTGCAGGGTGACCTAAGCAATTAACAAAAACTGCCGTTCCGTCTTTGCGTTTAATTCTATGCTTGAGATAAACTTCTTTAGAATCTTTAAGAGTATCATCTATTATCTTACGATAAACCGCTCTTTCTTCTTCTAAAATCAAATCATATTGTGTAAGCTGATTTTCTATAATATCTTCCCAAGTATAACCTGTTATTTCTGTAAAATTAGCGTCGCACTTTGCCAATTTAAAATCAGGTGTTAAAAGATAATGAGAGTATTTAAGAGGAATAATCCTTGCAGAGTTTTCCTGAATATCATTTTCTATAATAGAATCCATATCTTTAATTTTGTTATTTTTGCCTTTTTCAATCATTGATTTTACAAGCTTTTCAAATTCTGGAACTTTCAAAGGCTTTGAAAAATAATACCCCTGCATAAAAGCACAGCCTACACTGCTCAAAAAGAGTGCCTGCTGTTTTGTCTCTACACCTTCTGCAATAACAGGAATAGTGAGCTCATGTGCCATACGAATAACTGCTTTGATGATTTTTCTGCCCTTACCGCCTTCGCTATTGTCTTGATTTTGCAAAAATCTAAGATCCATTTTAAGTACATCAACCTGAACCTCTTTGAGCATATTAAGAGAAGAAAATCCACTTCCGAAATCGTCCATTTCAACAGTGAACCCAAGCTCATGAAGCTTATTGACAATATCTATAAGAACCTCTGGCTTGCTCATATATGCACTTTCTGTAATTTCGAGCCTTAACATAGATGCCGGAATATTATATTTTTCAAGTAAGCCAACAAGACGATTATCTATTTTATCATCAAGCAAATCAATTCGTGAAATATTGACAGAAACAGAAACAGGAATAAAACTTCCTTGGTCAAGCCATTTTCGCATAAGTTTGCAAGCCTGCTCCCAAATATAGTAATCAAGCTGTGAGATTTGTCCTGTTCTTTCCAAAATAGGTATAAACTCTCCTGGAGAAATCCAACCTAATGAATTATGTGTCCATCTGCAAAGAGCCTCTGCACCAATAATTTTATTTGTAACAAAATTAAACTGTGGCTGAAGCCATACGGAAATTTCACCGTTTTCTAAAGCACTTTCTATGCTTTGACTTATCACAAGTTCTCTCCATTGTTTATACCACATCTCTTTACCAAAAATTCCAAGCTGATTTCCGCTGGTATTTTTAACGCTTTTTTGTGCAACATTTGCCCAGTCGATCATTTGATTTATATTTGGATTGCTCATATCCTCGGGCTTTAGTTTATATATACCTGCTGCAATCTCTACACTATAATTGACGCCAGGTCTTATAAGATAGTTTCCGACTTTTTCACAAACCATTTCAAAGTTTTTGCGAATATCTTCTTCACTTCTAAATTTTGTAAGTGAAACCAAGGTATCGCCAGAAAATCTTCCACAAACTTCATTATCTCCAAGAAGCTTGACAACAAGCCCAGCCCAATATCTTATAAGTCTATCACCAATTTCATATCCAAACAAGTCGTTTACAAATTTGAATTTCTTTATATCGCAAAACCATACAGCGTAACTTTCGTTTGGATTATGCTCTATAAGATATTTTGCACGCTTACGAAAACCATCAATGTTAAATGTTCCAGTGAGTTGGTCTATATTTTGAATTTGAATATCACCATCTATAAATTCTTTCTTTTGCTCACGCATAATGTGTATAAAACTTCTTTGTTTTATAGTAAGCATTAAAGCATTTTCAACTCTTCTGAGAATAGCCTCCTTAGTCATATCAGTTGAAATGCAATCGAGAACACCCATATCATACATATCTTGAATATCTTCCTGAATACCGTCCGCAATAAGCATAACAGGAGTATCTTCCAAATAGTAGTTATTTTTTAAATCTTTAAGAATATCAACAAGTGTTTTATCAGAAAGCTTATTCGCAATAATCATAAGGTCTATACTATAATTCTCTTCGACCAAAACGCGTAATGTTTCAGCGCCATTTTCCGCCTCTATAATCAAATATTTTTCTTTAAGAGCTTTAGAAAAAGCCTTACGATTTTCAGGATTGCTATCAGAAATTAAAATTCTTATTTCTTCATCATGAATTTTATTTATCATTAATATTTCCCCTCCTGAAACAAAGTTCATAAAATGTATATACTACCCAATTTATAATATCAAATTTAAACAGATTTTTCAATATATAATATAAACCTTCAACATTATTTTTATAATTCAAAATAGACTTAAAAAAATTAAATGAAGCTTTTAATTTTAAAAATTCAGATATGATATAAATAAAAAGGAAAATCAACAATCGTGATTTTCCTTTTAATAAATTTTAAATTTTAAACACAACAGGTGCTTATATTGAAACCATATTTATTCTTATAGCCATCTGAAATATAATCTCCTTTAAGGAACATCTCAGCCTCGTCTATTCTTCTATAATATAGTCCCCAATAGAGTTGACCTCCTGCATGATGATAAACTGCAAATGTATTTACGAGCTTTGTTTGATTGACATGATTAAGGTCGCTATAAGATGTTAGTAAATCGTAAATATCCCAACCACCATATGTCCAGCCTGTGCCAAGGTTATATGAGAAGCTTACAAGAGCATCAAATTGATATTGATTTATTTTTATGTTGTTGTTCTTAGAAAATCTATTTACTGCACTTGTATAAGCACCCTCATTAACCTCCTTAACCAACCAAGCATAAGCTTCGTTCTTTGTGAGTGAATTATAGAAAATATCACCTGGATAAACAACTACACCATATCCAACTGTTGGAACTGGGTCATATGCCATTTGGTCACGCTCATAATGAGAGAGGAAACCTTCTTTTTCTGCGATAAATGAAATCAAATCATTACTTGCTCTGAGGTTCTGAATAGCTGTTGAACTCTTACTTGTAACCTTAGAAACAAATACTGTTCCTTTAGCATCGCTACAAGTACTCCATTTATTATTAAGATATGCGTAAGCAGTATAGTTAAATGTTCCTGCCTTTGTCATCTTAAGAGTACCCTTCCATATGTAATCATTGCCATCTTCTGTTTTAGAAGTAGCATTGACAACATATGTTTTATCACCAATAGTAACATTGAATTTAACAGCTTTGCGTTTCTTATCTGTAATAGCAACGAAGGTTACTGTTGAATTAAGCGTTGCGGAATTTGGATTTGTATAAGTGAATTTCAGTGGAGTAGCTGCAAGAACATTTACTACACAAACTGATTTATTTCCACTTGAATCTTTGGCTGTAATAGCAACTTGACCAACTTCTTTTGTTGTAACAAAGCCATCAGAAACAGTTGCTATTGAAGGGTCACTACTTGTCCATGTTATTCCTGATGAAGCATAACCTTCGAGGTAAAGTGTTCTTGTTCTGTTTACTGTTGCGGAATTTTGATTAAGTGAAATCCTGCCGTTTGAGTAAACATCTTTAACTGTAACCTTACAGCTTGCTGTTGCTCCAGCGGAGGTTTTAGCTGTAATTGTTGCTGTACCATTTCTAAGACCACTGACAACACCATTTCTTACTGTTGCAACTGATGTATTGCTCGAACTCCATATTACTGAGCCTGAAGGCTTGACTTTTGCGGTAAGCTTAACATTTTCGCCTCTTGATATTGAAGCTGATGTCTTAGAAAGTGTAACGCTTGAATTTGGTACAACTTTAAGATTGAAATTGTTATAAACAGAACCTGTATCATCATATGAATAGATTCTTGCTACACCCTCTTTGAGTGCCTTAACAGTACCATCTGCTGAAATTGTTGCAACCGATATATTACTTGACCTATGATAGATGTTGCCACTTCCTGTTGATGTTTTAGCTCCTACATTAAAGATTTTTCCAACTGTAACAGATGTTGGTGAATTTGTAAGTGAAATTGAACTATAATCAGGATACTTAACTGTAATCTTAGTTGTTGCAAGAATCTCGCCTTGTGAATTTGAAGCTGATATTGTTGCAGTACCTTCGCTCATACCCTTATATTCACCAGACTGAACAACCCTAACTGTTGTCGGGTCTGATGATTTATAAGTAACATCAGCAGCAACTGGTGAAACCTTAGCAGTTAATGTTTTTTTCGCATCAACTGCAACCTTAGCGTTTGAGGGTGAAAGTGAAACACTTGTTGCAACTGGTTCTACAATATTAATATAAATGCATTTTGAAATTGTTCCTGTGCTATCATTAGCTCTTATTTTCACCTTGCCAGCTTTAAGACCTGTAACAACACCTGTTGATGAAATTTTTGCTATGCTTGAATCGGAAATATTGTAATAAACCTTTCCGCCCTCTTTAGAGGCTCTTGCGTTAATCTTAACTGAACTTCCTATTGAAATCTCCTTTGGCGGATTATCAATATAAACCTTATCATAATCAGGTTTTTTAACAGTAATTTTGGCTGTTGCACTACCTCCAGTAAGTGGATTTGTAGCGGTTAATATAGCCTTTCCCGCTGAAACGCCTTTCATAATGCCGTTACTATCGACAGTCATAATCTTCTTATTAGAACTTGTCCATACAATCTTGCTCTTATCACAAGTTGATTTAACGCTTATGCCTCTGGTACTTCCTATCGCAAGATCTCTTGAGGATAATGAAAGCTTAATAGAAACTTCATCTATTTCAAGATATTCTGCAAAGCAATAACCTGTTCTTCCGTCGCTCAGCTTAACATGAACCCATTCACTATCTTTATTATCAATAATAGTAACCTTGGTGTCTGGGTCTATCGTAGTAATGACAGCTGAAGATGTTGTTGCCGACTCCCTCACATTAAGATATACTGTAGAAGTTGCCATAACATATGTATTGGCATCTGCTGTGGTTGTCGGTATAGCTGTAACTGTCACAGAAGCTGCAAGCATAAACGCACAAAAAGAAGCAATAATTTTAGTTCTTAGTGCAAATTGTGGTTTCGACGGCTTAACTTCTGGTGCTAACCTTTTTGCGTGCATATAGAAACTCTCCTTATTAAATTTTATCCATTACAATTATATAACAACTCTCTTATCATTTCAAGTAATTCAGGCAAATTTGTAACAATAAAATTACAAAAATCTTGAAATTACTACAAAATAATAACATATTTTTCTTAAAAAATTGCAATTTTTATAATCCATTGAGAAAAACTTTTGTCGAAATTTGATACTTTTTGCCTTAAAGCACAAAAAAGATACAAAGCTCGAAAATCAAGCCTTGTATCTTTTAAAAATATTAAAAACTTTGCCCTTAAAACCCACAAAAGGCTTGAGCGAAACTTTTAAATATCTTATTAGAATTTTGGAAATTCGTTAGCTAATTAAAGTATCCAAAAATTTTTGGAAATATTCTGGCAATTCGGTTTCTACTGTTATTATACGCTTATCTCTTGGATGCTCAAAGCTGATATAATATGCGTGTAAACATTGGCCATTTAATGACTTTATCGGATTTTTTGCAGGTCCATATACAATATCTCCAGCAACAGGGTGTCCAAGCTGTGCCATATGAACTCTGATTTGATGCGTTCTGCCTGTTTCTAAAGTAAGCTCAATATGAGTAAAACCATTATATCTCGCAAGAACCTTTACATGGGTAATCGCATTTTTACTATTTTTATAGGTTACAGCCATCTTTTTTCTATCTTTTGGGTGTCTGCCTATTGGTAAATCTACGGTGAAATTATCCTCTTTCAAATTACCATAAACAACCGCCTGATATTTTCTTGTAAAGCTGTGTTCCTTAATCTGTTCAGCGAGTCCTCTGTGTGCAAAATCATTCTTTGCAACTATCAGCAAACCACTTGTATCTTTATCTATTCGATGCACAATACCTGGTCTGAGAACACCATTTATTCCAGAAAGTGAGTCACCGCAATATGCAAGCAAGGCATTTACAAGTGTTGAATCATTATTGCCTGGGGCTGGGTGAACAACCATTCCCTTTGGCTTATTGACAACAAGTAAATCATCATCTTCATAGCGAATATCTAGCGGAATATTCTGTGGTTCAATCTCAAGCGGTTCGGGTTCAGGCTCGCTGAAACAAATTCTATCGCCATTTTTAAGCTTACAGCTTTTTGCAACAGCCTTGCCATTAACAGTTACGCTACCTGTTTCAATAATGTTCTGCACAAGCGAACGAGAAAGCTCAGAATTATCCGATATGAACTTATCAAGTCTTATCCCCTCATCAGAAATATCAGCAGTTAAAATTATCTCACTCATCAGAATCTATCCTCTTTGGCTTATCATCTTTTTTATCGCTGAAAAACAGTACAAAAACAACCATAAGCACTGCACCTATTGTTATACAATAATCGGCAAAATTGCATACTGGCGGAAAGAATGAAAGCTGTAAATAATCTACAACAAAGCCTCTGAAAAGTCGGTCTATTAGGTTTCCTATTCCACCACCTATGATAAGCGTTACACTTGTAAGGAATAGCTTATTGGTGATTTTCTTCTTGATAATTACATAAAAGAAAAGTGCAACCATAAGAATTGTAATAATCGCAAAAATCCAACTCATATTCTGCATAATGCCAAAAACAGCACCTCGGTTTTCAACATATGTGAGTGTAAGAAGATTACCTATGAACGGAACATTATCTCCACTGTGTAGATTTCCTAAGACGAAATATTTTATAACTTGGTCAATAATAACAAGAACTGCGGAAATTACCGCCGTAATAATTGCTGCCAAAATAACTCCTCCCAAATATAAATGCGTTCTGCCAAAAGCTTTAAACATATAATAAAAATTCGCTCCAAATTTATGGGTTGGAGCGAATTTATTATACTATATTATATGCGATTATTCAAGAACTTTTGCACAACGCTCACAAAGTGTGATGTGCTTAGGATTCTTACCAACTGTGTTGCTGAAGCACCAGCAACGCTCGCACTTTTCACCTGCTGCGTGAGATACTTCAACCTTAAGCTCTGTTGCACTCTCATCATTTACGATTTCAATTTCAGAAACGATATATGCAGCTGTAAGCTCACTCTCTACGGACTTGAGGAAGTCGTACATCTCGCCTGTGCATTTGAGTGTAATCTTTGCTTCGAGTGAAGAACGGATTTCCTTTGCCTTGACAGCAACTTCGATTGCTTTCTTAACAATATCTCTTGTTTCGTGGATTCTATCCCACTTTGTGATAAATTCTTCATCAGCATTGATACCTGTCTTTTCAGGCATAGAGTTGAATACTACATTCTCTGCATCGTCATTCTTGCTGTGCTTCATATACTTCCAGATTTCATCAGAAGTGAAAGCAAGGATTGGAGCAATCATTCTTGTCATAGCGTCAAGAATGATATAAATTGTAGTCTGAGCAGCACGACGAAGCTCACCATCGCTCTTTTCTGTATAAAGTCTATCCTTGAGAACATCAAAGTAGAAGTTACTCATATCTACAACGCAGAAATTATGAACAGCATGGAATACCTGATGGAATTCAAAGCTTTCATAACCTTCACGAACCTTATCGTTAAGCTCATCAAGCTTCATCAAAGCCCACTTATCAATAGGAAGGAGCTTATCTAAAGATACAGAATCTGTATCTGGCTCAAAGTCGTTGAGGTTTCCGAGGATATATCTTGCTGTATTTCTAATCTTTCTGTATGCTTCTGAAAGCTGTTTGAGGATTTCCTTAGAAATTCTGATGTCAGCATGATAATCTGATGATGCAACCCAAAGACGGAGAATATCTGCACCATATTCGTTGACAACATCTGATGGGTCAATACCGTTGCCGAGTGACTTGGACATCTTCTTGCCCTCTCCGTCAACAACCCAACCATGAGTTACAACTGCCTTATATGGTGCTTCACCTGTTGTTGCAACAGATGTAAGGAGTGATGACTGGAACCAACCTCTATACTGGTCTGCACCCTCAAGATAAAGGTCAGCAGGTCTTCTGAGGTTTGGTCTTTGACCGCAAACTGCTGCGTGTGTTACGCCTGAATCGAACCAAACATCCATAATGTCTTTTTCTTTGTCGAAATCTGTGCCACCGCACTTAGGGCACTTTGTACCCTCTGGGAGAATTTCGCTTGCAGACTTCTTGAACCAAGCGTCAGAACCCTCTTGTCTGAACAACTCGGAAACAGCCATCATAGCTTCTTTATTTATATAAGGTTCACCACATTCTTTGCAGAAGAAAATCGGAATCGGAACGCCCCATTTTCTCTGTCTAGAGATACACCAGTCTTTTCTGTCACGAACCATATTTATGATTCTGTCTTCGCCCCAGCCAGGAATCCACTTAACGCCCTTGATTGCTTCTACTGCCTCGTCCTTGAAATCTTCAACGGAGCAGAACCACTGTTCTGTTGCTCTGAAGAGAACTGGTTTTTTACATCTCCAGCAGTGTGGATATTGGTGGATAATCTTCTTTAATGCAAACAATGCACCAATTTTTTCGAGGTGCTGTGCGATAGGCTTATTTGCTTCTTCTGTTGTAAGTCCTGCGAACTGACCTGCTTCTTCTGTAAGCTTGCCATGAGCGTCAACTGGTACAACAATCGGAATTTCAGGATAATTTCTGCAAACCTCATAGTCGTCAAGACCGTGACCAGGTGCTGTATGAACACAGCCTGTACCGCTTTCAAGAGTAACATGGTCGCCAACGATTACAAGAGATGTTCTGTCGATGAATGGGTGAGCTGTTTTCATATACTCAAGCTCTGAACCCATAATTGTGCCAACAACTTCATAATCTGTGATTCCTGCTGCTTCAAATGCAGATGCGTAAAGCTCTTCTGCCATAACGAAATATTCGTCACCGCTCTTGACCAAAGCATAGTTGAAGCGAGGACCAACGCAGATAGCTACATTAGCAGGGAGTGTCCAGGTTGTAGTTGTCCAAATTACGAAATATGTCTTGTCAAGGTCTGCTCCAAGAGCTTTGAGCTTGCCCATATCGTCTGTAACCTTGAACTTTACATAGATTGAATGGCATGGGTCTTCTGCATATTCAATTTCAGCCTCTGCAAGTGCTGTTTCGCACTCAGAACACCAGTAAACTGGCTTTAAGCCTTTATAGATATAACCCTTGCAAGCCATTTCTGAGAAAATCTCAATCTGCTTTGCTTCAAACTCGTGCTGAAGTGTGATATATGGATTATTCCATTCACCGATACCACCAAGACGCTTAAACTGGTTACGCTGGTCATCAATATATCCAAGTGCAAACTCACGACAGATTTTTCTAAGCTCTATATCGTCAATAGTTGTGGAGTTACCCACACCTGCTTTTTTTCTTGCTTTCAGCTCTGTTGGAAGTCCGTGTGTATCCCAGCCTGGAACATAGGGTGCTTTAAAGCCTGACATATTTTTATAGCGGACGATAATATCCTTGAGAACCTTATTAAGTGCTGTACCAAGGTGAATATTACCATTAGCATATGGAGGTCCATCATGAAGTACGAAAAGAGGCTTGCCCTCGTTCTTCTCCATAAGCTTTTCATAAACGGAGGATTCTTCCCAATGCTTTAACATAAGAGGCTCTGACTTTGGAAGTCCTGCCCTCATCGGAAAGTCCGTTTTAGGTAAATTCAGTGTGTTATTATAATCTTGAGCCATTATCTTTTACGCTCCCTTTTTATAAAATTATCACTTTTTACTGTGAATATCAAAATCTGAACCAAACTTAAAGTCATTAAATTTGACTTCTTTATCCTCTGCAAATCTTGAAGCCTGTTCAATAGGCTCTCTTTTTACTGTTGAAGATGAGCTGATGTCTATGTTATCTTCAATTTCTTCATCAACTGGTTTCTTCTCTATTGTTTCTTTTTTATGCTCTACTGAAGCAAAAACTGTTTCAACAGGTGTTCTTACAGGCTCTTTTATTTCTTCGTTAACTGGTGCTTTTTTCTCTTCAACTGGAATTTCAACAGGCTTTTCTTCTACTACCTGCTTTGTTTCTTCAACAGCTTTAGCTTCTTCGACAGGCTTGGTTTCTTCAGCTTTCTTTTCTTCTGCCTTTGGAGCTACTATCTCCTTCTTAGGTGTAGGATATTCCTTATCAATTTCCTCATCAGTTCTAATTTGTGCCTGAATATCTGTAATATTCTTTACGGCTGTAATTTGTGCTCTATATCTCTTCAAAAGAACGGCTTGGAAAGCTTTAACATCGGCTGTAATTTTCTTAAGAAGCTCTTTTTGTCTTTCAAGTTCAAGGTTGCCAGCAGCTATTGCACGACGGCTATTTGCTGTTGAATCAGCAAGAAGCTTATCAGATTTTTGTTTTGCATCTGTCATCATAGCATCAGACTTTTCCTTAGCTTCCTTAACCATAGCATCTGCCTTTGCCTTGGCATCTCTGAGAATTACTTCTGCCTTATGATTTGCTTCTCTTATATTAGAATCTGCAAGTCTTTGTGCACTTAGAAGAACGCTTCCTACGCTTTCTTCTGTAGAGCGATATTCCTCAACCTTTTTTGCGAAAATATCGAGCTTTTTAAGATAATCATCTCTCTCGTGGAGAATATTATCTACAGTTTCAATAACGCTATCTATAAAATCATCGACATCCTCTGTCTGATAACCATTTCGTGCTTTATGAAAAGTTACATTTTTTATTTCTTCAAGTGTAAGCATATAATCTCCCTTTCCTTATAATGACAGTATCGGACAGACGCAATAATGCCTCTGCCCGAAATTTGAAGCGGATAAGCTTCGATAGATTTTACATATAAAGTCCGTTGCTTTCGAGTTCATCGAGAACTTCTTCACCTGTAAGGTCAACATTATTCGGAGTAATCATATATGTATTAGAAGCAACTCTGCTGATTTTACCCTGATTTGCGAATGCTACACCACTAAGGAAATCGAGAATTCTTCTTGCCATATCCTTATTTGTATTTTCAAGGTTAAGGAGGACTGTGTGCATCTTCATAAGTTCAACAGCAATATCCCTTGTTTCTTCGCCAAAACGCTCAGGCTTGAACAATACTACCTGCAAACGAGCAGTTGAGTTGATATTGACAACCTTACTGCCAGATTGAGATTGTCTTGGTGCAGTTTGTCTTGGTGCTGGTCTTTGTACATACTGTTGAGGTGGTTCTGGCTCTTCGTATGCTGGGCCGTACTCCTCTTCTGTTTCGTAAACTCCGCCGTCATCAACTGCGGAATCATTATCATAATAGCTATTATCTTCGTATTCCACTTCGTCCTCCGGTGGTTTCCACATATCTTTTAATTTATTCATAATGCCTGCCATTTAAAATTTCCTCCTTAGATTATGTATAGCTTCTTGCTCCGAAAAGCCCGCTACCTATTCTTACCATATTAGCACCGCAAAGAATAGCCTCATAATAATCAGCGGACATTCCCATAGAAAGATAATCCATAGATATATTATCCATTGTTTTGCCCGAAATGTCAACAAATAAATTGTGCATATCTTCAAAATATTTACATAATTCTGTTTTTTCTGCACAAATTGGTGGAATAGCCATAAGTCCTCTTACCTTTATTCCTTCAAAATGCGATATTTCGCTAAGAAGCTCATAGAGCATATCGGGGTTAAGTCCTGTTTTATTTTCCTCTCTGCCGATATTTACTTCTATAAGCACATCTGTTGTTATGCCTTGATTTGAGGAGACCTTAGCGATTTCTTTTGCAAGCTTAATACTATCAACAGATTGAATCATACTTACTTTTCCAACAATCTGCTTAACTTTGTTTGTTTGCAGATGTCCGATAAGATGAAGCTCACAATCACCAAGCTTATAATCATCATACTTTGAATTAAGCTCCTGAACCTTATTTTCTCCGATATATTTCAGTCCAAGGGAAATAGCATAATTTATAATATCGTATGAAACTGTTTTTGTTGCGGCAAGAAACTTTATATCTTCGGGCTTTCTTCCTGATTTTTCAGCAGCCTCTGCTATTCTTGCCATAATATAATCATAATTCTGCTTAACCTGTAAGAGTCTTTGCTCATACTCAGTTGATAACTTTTCCGTCATATAAATCCACTCCTTCAACAACAACCTTATCATAAACCTTTATCGTAGAACCAGAGAACAGCTCATCGTCATCAGGCTCTTGCTTACAGATTACGAAACCGCTATCTGAATAGAGCGGAACAACCTCTTTGAAATTGATTTCGTTTCCATACTGAACATAAACGCCTGAAACTTTTTTGCTGACTTCTTTTTCTTTACCGTTCTTGTCTTCGGTTGTTATTGTAATTGTATCTTGATGAATTGCTGATTCTGGAACAGAAATTCCTGTATATGAATTCATATTTATTGCAATAGTTCCCGAACGAACTGAAAGCAAATTTTCATTCATATCTGTTCCTCGGAAAATTGCAACGCCATCTGATTTGCTATCCTTACGATTTATGCTTACAAGAGTAACATTTATATTTTTAAGTGATGCTGACTGCATTGTAAGGGTCATCTGGTTATCTTTGTATTCATTTAGCTTAATAGCCTGTTCGCTTGTGACCGGACAAGCAACATACCAAAATACATCTGAAACTACCTTTCCTACTGCATTATCGTAAGTTTTTTTGCTGGAATTCTTTGCCTTATTTAAATCTTCAGGCATAATAGAATCAATATTTTTTATATTGAGAACATTTTCATAGCCGTCAAGCTCACTTGTAAAATAGCCTGCAACTGGAGCTGTAAGGTCTGAAATCTTCTTGCTTGAAGAACTTTTCATTTTGTCAATTTTACTCTCAAGCTCTGAAATTTTCTCACTGAAATCTTTAACCTTTCCTGTGAGAACCTGTCGCTCATTGATATTATATATTATCTGGTCTATGCTTTCATCAGATTTTGAAAGATTACCATCATTCTTATTTATTGCCATATCAATAAGATATGTTGAAATATTCTCATCAATAACATCAGGTGTAACTGAAAGGTTTTCTGCACTGCTCTCTAATTCTTTCAAGACTGCAAGCTGTTGCTCAAGACTTTGCAGCTCGGCTTGTTTTTGTGCGTCTTCTGCTGAATTATAAACTTCAGCAACTTTTTCGCCCTTAGAAACCTTATCCGTATCTTCCATTTTATAGGAAATGACGCCACCAATATTTTTTGAATTCATAATGGTTTCACTTCTGATAAAATATCCGTCTACATCAAGAGATTCTGTCATAGTAGAGTAAGTTGCAGATTCTGTTCTTATATTCTTGAAGCTTGCATTGCTTAAAAGATAAATTACATAAACAAGCAAAAGCACAGAGAGCAAGGCAATAATTATTCTTCTGATTATAGATTTATCCACATACTCACCTCTCTAAATCAGTTTACCTTATGATTATACTACATCATTTTCCGATTGTCACGATTTTTGACATTTATTATAATATTTGACGGATTTTTGTTGTCAATTAAGACTTACTTTAGGAATATTTTAAAAAATTCCATTCATTTATCAGCCTTTCACTCTCTGAAAGAATATCAAAGCAATCGCACTCTAAAAACTTTACATCTTCGCATCGTCTGAACCATGTGAGCTGACGCTTTGCATAGCGTCGGGTTTCCATTTTGAGTTTTTCGACTGCATCTTCAAGAGAACATTCGCCATCAAAATACGGCTTAAATTCCTTTATTCCAATAGCCGCCGAAGCTGTTTTTCCTGGGTTTTGATTAAAGAAAGCTTTTGCTTCATCAAGGATTCCTGCTCCAAGCATTTTATCAACACGAAGATTTATTCTGTCATAGAGCTTTTGTCTATCCTTATAAGTAAGGCAGATTGTTAGATAATTATATGGCGAAGGCTTTTCTTTTGAGCGTTTCATCTGTTCGCTCATTGTTATTCCTGTATTTCGATAAATCTCAATCGCACGAATAATTCGCTTACCATTATTAGGGTGAAGTGTTGACGCAGTTTCAGGGTCAAATTCTGCAAGCTGTTTAAGCAGGATTTCTCCGCCCTCTCTCTGATATTGTTCATTAAGCTCTGCACGAAGTTTTTCGTCAATCTTTTCTTCGGAAAATGTTATATTTCCAACAAGAGATGAATAATAAAGTCCCGTTCCGCCGACAAGTATGGGAAGTTTTCCTCTTTCGTATATCTCTGCAATGACCTTATGGGCAAGCTTGACATAATCTGAAACGCTGAAAGCTTCTCCTATCGGTAAAAAATCTACAAGGTGGTGCGGTATTCCACGAGCCTCTTCTTTTGTGACCTTTGCGGTCGCAATATCCATACCCTTATAAATCTGCATTGAATCACAGGAAACTATTTCGCCGTTATATCTTTCGGCAAGTTCTACTGAAAGCCCTGTCTTGCCCGACGCTGTCGGACCTACTATGCAAAGAAGCGGTATCTTATTATTCATATCTTAATCATACCCTCATAAATCTTTTTTCGAGTTCATGTCTTGTCATTGTAAAACAAATCGGTCTGCCATGCGGACAATATTTTACATCAGGATTTTCCATAAGCTCCTCAACAAGAGCCATAAGCTCTCCCTCACTGCTCTTATCACCAGCCTTTATTGCGGCTCGGCAAGCAACATTCTTATAAAGCCAATCCATCTTCTCGGTCATAATATCTCGCTTATTTTTTGCAAGATAGCCAGCCATTTCTACAACAGTGTCGGATATATCGTCACGCTCAACAATCTGAGGTGCTGCTCTGACTACAACCGTACCCATTCCGTAATCGTCAATCTCAAAACCTGCATCTTCCATAGCTGAAAGGTTATTTAAAAGTGCGTCATAATCGGTTTTATCGAGTGTTACGGTTATAGGCTCAAGAAGCATTTGAGCATAATTTTTGCCACAATCACGCCTTAGCTTTTCATATAAAAGTCTTTCGTGAGCGGCGTGTTTGTCAATAAACAGAATTGCATTGCCTTTTTCAAGAATTATATATGTTGCAAAGGCTTCGCCTAAGAATTTCATAGGAGCATCAGACTCGCTATCAAGCCTTACACCTGCTATACTCAGAAAAGAATCAATAAGCTTGTCCTGATTTTTTACAACGGACGGCTCATTATCTTCTTGTAATATAGTCGGCTTGTGAGATGTTTCTTCACCTTCTGTAACAGCTTGAATTTCTTGCTTTTCGGGATTTTCTATTTCTGATTTTGCCTTTTCTAATTTTTTACGAACGCTTGCCGTATATGGGTCAACTGTAACGCAATCAGAAACCATTATCGGAGAAAAGCTTGAAGGCTCAGGCATAAATATTTCAGGCTCATTTTTATCTTCTTCAAGATTATCAAACTCAACACTTTTTTGAATGGATTCTTTCTTTGAATCTCCTTTAAAAACCGAATCCTTTTCAGAAATTTTCTCAGCCTTTTCAACAGGTTTTGCTGCTTTCGGTTGATAACTAAACTGTAATTGCTCGTTTTCAGCCTTTGTGGCTGTTTTTTCTAAGATTTCAGGCTTTATAGGTTCTTCCTCTTTTATAGGAGAGCGGTTATCTCCACTTAAAAGTGCCGATTTAACTCCATGATAAACCGCATCGAAAATAGGTCTTTCATTTGTAAATCTTACCTCAAGCTTTGACGGGTGAACATTGACATCAAGAGTAGAATAATCCATGGTCATATGCAAGACACAGCCTGGAAATTTTCCTGTCATTATATTACCCTTGTATGCTTCTTCAAGTGCCGCCATAGCTGTACGAGTTTTTATATATCTTCCATTTATAAAGAAAAGCTGCATACTTCTATTGGCACGAGATGAAATAGGACGGGTTATATAGCCTTGAAGCTTTATACCCTCGTGTTGATAATTCAAAGGAATAAGCGTTGATGTGAAATCCTTGCCAAAAACTGAAAGAATGGCATTTTTAAGGTTATCATCACCTGGAGTTTTCATTGTTTGCTTGCCGTCACGAATGAATGTAAAGGATATTTCTGGGTGTGAAAGTGCTATTCTATCAATAACTCCAGAAACGCTATTTGCCTCGGAAACATCTTTTTTTAGAAATTTCATTCTCGCAGGAACATTATAGAAAATATCACGAGCGATAATTGTCGTTCCTTTCGGACAACCTGCGTCATCAATCTCTATTTCGTCACCACCATTAATTTCATATCTTGTTCCGATTTCCTCATTCTCTCGGCACGACAACATAGTGACCTTAGCAACAGCGGCAATAGACGCCAACGCCTCTCCTCTGAAACCAAGTGTTCCTATTGCATCAAGGTCTTGTTTATCATGAACTTTACTTGTTGCATGGCGTAAAAACGCAGTTGGAATATCTTCTCTTGCTATTCCGCAACCATCATCGGTAACTCGCATAAAAGTAATTCCGCCACGCTGAATTTCTACGGTTATATGTTTAGCACCCGAATCTATTGAATTTTCAACAAGTTCTTTTATTACAGACGAAGGTCTTTCTATTACCTCACCTGCGGCAATCAGCTCTGACATATGCTTATCTAAAAGCTTAATTACTCCCATACAACTCACCACCAATTTTTAAGGCTTGTATTTAGAGCTTATTTCAAGCTCTAAGCATTTCCAGTCCTCATTAAAAATATGATAAAATTCTGTTTCATTTAACTGAACATCTTTAAAACCTACAGACTTATAACAATAATAGGCGGATTCATTATTTTCAAATACGCCTAAGGTGATTTTCTCAACCTTTAGTATATCGAAAGCATATTTTATTGCAAGCTTAAGCATTTCCTTACCATAGCCCATGCCACGCTTTGTATCATTTACAATTACAAAGCCAAAACGGAGTGTTTTCTTTTCTTCATCTGTGAATCTCATGATAAGATGTCCAACTACACCCGTTTCATCAAATGCTGTCATTTCATAAAAATTATCAGCATAGGCAAAATCGTTATAGTGTTTATTCATATCATCGGCTGTAATCGGAAATTTATCATATCTATCCGCACACCATTTACGAAATGAAACTTCATCTTTTATCCACTTAACGATATGCTCTGCATCACAAGCTTTATATGGACGCAATCTTATCATTTCGGATTCCTCCTATTTTTTCTTTTGATAATGACAATCGCATACAGTGCCACCTCTTGCAAGTGTCTGTTCTCTATAACTATCTTGATTTTCAAGCTTAAAGCATCCTTAAATCAATAACACAAAACCATATCGTTAAACAAGCTTAGATATTGTTCTCCAAAAGCTCAAGGTACATATTGGAATAGCCTGTCTTATGCTCTTTGATAAATTCAATAGCTGACCTTGGGTGCTTATTAAGTCTGCCTGTAAGGAGATAAGGAACATCATAGCCCCAGACTACACCGTCATCTCTGAGTTTTTGAATGTGTCCTTCGATAAAGTCAAGAAGTGGAATAAGATTATACTTAGGGTTCTTTAGGAAACCGAGGAGAAGCTCCATATAGCAGTTGCCTGCACCTCTGCCCATACCGCTGACTGTTGCGTCAAGGTAGTTTACACCGAGTGAAAGTGCCTCTATTGTATTTGCGAATGCAAGCTGTTGGTTATTATGTGCGTGCATACCAATTTGCTTGCCATACTTATCGCCAACTTCAAGATACCTCTCAGAAATTGCTGCTGTCTGTTCAGGGTAAAGTGAACCATAGCTATCAACGATATAGATTCCATCAACGCAAGAGCGACCAAGAATATCAAGTGCTATATCAAGGTCAGCTGTATTTGCGTTTGAAATAGCCATGATATTTACAGTTGTTTCATAGCCCTTATTGTGACAATATTCAATCATTTCAATTGCAGAAGGGATTGTATTGAGATATGTTGCAATTCTGTACATATCAACAACAGAATCCTTTCTGTCTATGATGTCTTTTTTGAAATCAGTTCTGCCAACATCAGCCATAACTGAAATCTTCATATCAGAATCATTTTCGCCAACAATATTTCTTATATCCTCTTCATCGCAGAACTTCCACTTGCCAAACTTATCAACATCGAAAAGCTCTTTAGAAGCACGATAACCAAATTCCATATAGTCAACGCCAGCTTTGATATTTGTCTTATACAAATCTCTTACAAAATCATCAGTGAAGTAGAAATTGTTTACAAGTCCGCCATCTCTGATTGTAGCGTCAAGAACCTTTATCTCTGGTCTGAATGATACGATTTCACCTTTTTTACCCATTTTTATAATCCTCCATAAATTCGGAAAGCCCTTTGCTTTCCTTAATTTTATTATTTCTGCAATTCCTTGCAGTTATATAACTTATCTACCTAAAAAAACAGATATTATAAGCTTTGCTTAACTATTTCCAGTCCATAATATTCTCATCAATAAAGTCAGACTTATTTTTCAGCAAGAGCAATAAGCTTGACAAGAACATTCATTGCTTCTATTGGAGTTAATGTATTTATATCTGTACTTCTCAGCATTTCACGAATTTCATCTGCTTCTGGAACAAGTGAAAGCTGTTCTTCAGTTTCTTCTGACTCTGCTTGTTTTTTTGGAGCGTCATTTTTTCCACATTCAAGCTCTTTTAGGACAAGCTTTGCACGATTTATAACGCTTGCTGGCAAGCCTGCAAGCTTGGCAACCTCTACACCATAGCTATCGTCAGCAGCACCTCGAACTATTCTTCGCAGGAATGTAATATCATCTCCACGCTTTTTAACAGCAATATTATAATTCTTAACGCCGTCAAGGTTGTCCTCAAGCACTGTCAATTCGTGATAGTGTGTTGCGAAAAGCGTTTTTGCACCAAGCTTTTTCTTATCTGCAACAAATTCAAGAACAGCTCTCGCAATGCTCATTCCGTCAAAGGTTGATGTTCCTCTGCCTATCTCATCGAGAATAAGTAAGCTATCCTTTGTGGCATTTTTCAGAATATATGCAACCTCGTTCATCTCTACCATAAATGTAGATTGACCTGTTGTCATATCGTCAGATGCACCTATTCTTGTAAAAATACTATCGCAGATAGATATTTCCGCAGATTTTGCAGGAACAAAGCTGCCTATTTGAGCCATAAGCACTATCAAGGCTACACTTCTCATATAAGTAGATTTACCTGCCATATTTGGACCTGTTATAATTGCAACACGATTTTCTGCTGAATCAAGTGTAACATCATTCGGTACAAACGGCATAGTTTTTAAAAGTCTTTCAACAACAGGGTGTCTGCCGTCTTTTATTATGATTTTGCCGTTTTGTGTTATATCAGGCTGACAATAGTTATTGTCAAAGGCTGTCTGTGCAAGCGAGGCAAGTGTATCAAGCATAGCAACGGCTCTTGCTGTACTTTCAATCTGCTCAATATGCTTTGCAGTCTGCTTTCTGATTTCCTCAAAAATAGTATACTCAAGTGCAAATGAACGCTCTTTTGCTCCAAGTATTCTTCTCTCAACTTCCTTGAGTTCTTCTGTTATGTATCTTTCGCAGTTTGTGAGGGTCTGCTTTCGGATATAATCATTCGGAACTGAATCTTTATATAAATTCGTAACTTCTATATAATATCCGAAAACACGATTATAGCCTACCTTTAGTTTAGGTATGCCTGTGCGTTCTCTCTCTCTTGATTCTATTCCTGAAAGAAGCTCTGCACTGTTATTCATATCATAACGAAGTTCATCAAGCTCTTTATTACAGCCCTCCTTGATGATTCCACCCTCACGAACTGAAAACGGCGGACTTTCAACAATGGAACCTTCGATTAAATCCTTCAAATCTTCAAGAAGATTAAGCTCTGAAAGCTGCTCTTTCATAAGTGTACTTTCAGAATTTTTGATAGCCTCTTTTATTTCAGGAAGCTTATTGAAAGCTGACAGCAAAGAAATTAAATCTCTCGCATTAGCCGAACCATAGACTATCTTTGTCATAATTCGCTCAATATCAGGGATTCCACCGAGAGCATCTCGCAAATCAATTCGCATCTGAACATTGTCGAAAAGCTCTGCAACGGCATTTTGTCGGCGTGTAATTTTGCCAACATTTACAAGAGGTTTTTCTATAAAGCTCTTTAAAAGTCGCTTACCCATAGAGGTTTCGCACTTATCAAGAACCCACAAAAGCGAACCATAACGCTTTTTTTCGTGCAAAGTCTCGGTAAGTTCAAGATTACGCTTTGCTGAAAAATCAAGACTCATATACTCACTTTCAGCAAAGGGAATAATCTTTGTTATTCGCTCTAAGCCTGTCATTTGAGTTCTTTCGAGATAGCCTAAAAGTGCCGCAGACGCAAGCTTACTTTCCTTAGAATATGAATTTCCGAGCATATCCTCAATATCATCATCAAAATGCTTTTTAAGGGTTTCATTAGCGTTGTATTCGTCAAAGTCTGTATCGTCAAGTGCTTCTACTGAACAAACAATTTTTTCTTTGAGGAATGGTACAAGCTCTTTAAAGCTGAGAACTCCTGTACTGATTAGTATTTCTTTTGGAGAAAATTTCAGTAATTCGTCCTTAATTGAGCGAATTATATCCTTACCCTTTACAGTTGATGCAACAAATTCACCGGTAGATGTATCACAGAAAGCAAGTCCAGCTATTCCCTTTTCACAGTATATACAGCCGATGTAGCTATTCTGTGCTTCATCGAGCATAGTAGGCTCTATAACTGTACCTGGTGTTACAACTCGGATAATATCACGCTTAACAAGTCCTTTAGCCTTTGCAGGGTCTTCTGTCTGTTCACAGATTGCGACTTTATAGCCCTTTTGAACTAACTTTGCAATATATGGCTCACAGCTATGGAAAGGTACTCCGCACATAGGTGCTCTTTCTTCTTGTCCACAGTCTTTGCCTGTAAGAGTTAAGTCGAGTTCCTTTGATGCGGTGATGGCATCATCAAAAAACATCTCGTAAAAGTCACCGACACGATAGAATAGTAGTGCGTCCTTATTTCGTTCCTTGACCTCAAAATATTGTTTCATCATAGGCGAAAATTCTGCCATTGCTATCACCTCCTTAAGTTATTTACCTTTTTCACCATCAGGGAACCCCCTGCGAGGGTTCCCTACGAAAAACATTCCACTGGAATGTTTTTCTACCCTCCTGCGCTTTGCGGAACATAAAGTATTTCGCTCTCTGCGGAGAGCGACCAAAGGCTCTGCCTTTGGAAACCGCAAGCTTTTGAAAAAGCTTGTGCAAAACTTTTAAGTGTCTTGAGAAATTTGCTAACTAACTTTAGGGGCGAACTTTGTTCGCTCGCTCGGTAACTAATTGGAATTTTCTTTATCTTCATTTTTTTGCGTATCGCTTTGCTTATCTGAATTATCTTTATATGCTGATTGGATTTTGCTTACAAAGCCTGGGAAGAATGTTGAACTATTCAGTCTGCCTCGATAATCGCTCATTTCATAATGATTGAGATAGCTCATTGCATAGCCAAGAATAAGCCAGAAGATAAGTACCTTAAAAGATACATCAAGCAGAAGTGTAATTTCAAACATTGAGTAAACACAATATGCCGCCAAAAATGCAAGCAGACAAGGCAACATCTCACGCTCAGTATCATTTTTGTTGCGTTTTTTGAAAATGCAGATGAGCATACTTTTTGCAATCTTTACTGCAAAGATTATAAAGAAAGTAAAGCCTACAACTCCAAAGCTTACAAGTATAGTTACGAAACCATTGTGGAAATCGGAATATTTTAATCCACCGAGATACTTTTCGCCATATAGAACAATATTTCTTGGAGCAACTCCAAAGATAGGGTAGAGTAAAAAAAGTTTTATTGCTTGTTTAAGGAGTGGAATTCTTCCGCTGTCGATATTTTTATTTTCATGGGTAAAGGTTGTTGTCTTTTTATCTCTGAAAATGTTTTCTGTATGGGTATTGTCACTTGGAAGATATTTATTGTTATCAGCTTTTGAGGTTTCACTTGATTTTGAAGCACTTTCCGACTGGGAAGATTTGCTTTCTGGAATTTTGGAATTTTCGGATTTTGGAATTGTGCTTGTTACTTCTACACTTTGGCTTTCTGAAAATTTTCTTTCAGATTCAAGTAATGTGGCAAAGCCTTCTTGAGCAAAAGACCTTATGGTTAAAAATGAAAAGGCAAATATCACACAGGCAAGAATTAATGAAATTATTCTGAACATAAAATTAAATGTTCTTACGGTATCACTGTTTCTGAAAATTTTATAGAATGCTATAAAACAAACATAGATTATTATGAATACAAGTGAACCGTTTGAGTCAGAGAGAAAGAGTGAAACTAAGTTTATAAAAAGACATATTCCATAGTAAAGACTTACTCTAAAGGTAAATTTAGAAACAGCCTTGTGCCTTAAATAAAGTATATGGCAGAAGATAACACCGATAACAGCATAAAACGCCAAAAGATTGGCATTTGTGAATATGCCGACAAAGCGATTATCCTTTATGCTTATGTAATAATCCATAAACATAAAGCCTTTTTTAGAGAATAGGAGTATTACGATACTTATGGTCATAAGTATGGTTGTTGATGAAAGAAAAAACTTAAAGAAGAAGGTCATTTCTCTTTTTGCAGCCTCGTGAGTTTTTTCAGCATATAATCCATAAAACAGAAAGAAGCAGAGAATAACATAATAAATCATAAAAAGATTTTCATGTATGTTATATGCAAAGTTTACTGCAACAGAAATAAGTCCTGAGGCAATGAATAGAGTTATTATTGGTAAGTGCTTGATTTTTCTTAATTTCATTTCTTTTATAAGCTTTATGTATAAAACGATTCCTGCCCATACATATATTGGAGTGGCTAAAAAATAGCAGGCAGCATCTATCACACAAACAGAACCGAAAAACAGCAGACAAAGTAATGAAAATCTTATAGCAGAGGTATTCATGAGCAAGGCTGTTATTTCCTTTTTTGTGATATTCATTATAGGTATACACCACCAGTCGTATTACTTGAGTACGGCGATAACCGTCATAAACATAACTTTTAAATCGAAAAAAATATTGAATTTTTCTGTGTATTCAAGATTTATTTTCATCTTTAAGGGGAGAACATCTTCTACATAAACCTTGTCTGCATCATCAGCATCTTTCAAAAGCTTTTCTTCATCTTTAAATTTTATGCTCGTAAGAGAAGTTACTCCAGCAGGGAGTAGGAGGGTCGCCATCATTTCAGGCGTATAACACTTGACATATTTCATAACTTCAGGCCTTGTGCCAACAAAGCTCATACTTCCTGATAGAATGTTAAAGAGCTGCGGTAATTCATCAAGCCTTGTTTTTCGCAAGAAATGCCCTGCACGAGTAACACGAGAATCGTGGTCAACGGTAACCTGTGAACCAATAGCTTCAGCATTTTGAACCATTGTTCTAAATTTTATGATATGAAAAATCTTTCCATAACGGGTGACTCTTTCTTGCCGAAAAAAAACGCTGCCCTTTGAATCGCATTTAACCCAAATCGCAACAATCAAAAAAATAGGTGAAAGCACAATCAACATAATTAAAGCAAGAATAAAATCAAGTATACGCTTAAAAAGCAGACTTGCCGTCTTTTTGGAAAGTATATCATAATATTTTCTTACATCATCATTTTTCATATTTTTGGGAAGCCTGTCCCAGCTTCGGAGGAGCATATCTGTACACACCTTTTTATAAATTTATTTATATATTATACAATAAATTACTGCTCTTTGCAACAAATTCACAGTTATATTATATATGCATAAATTTGAAAAAAAGGGGATTTTTAGTAAAAAAGTGATAAGCTAAATTCACTACTTAAAGGGTAAGTGAAATTAAGAATATTGCTATTAAAACCTATGATACTTAGTTAAATTATGTATGATTATAAAAAATGCCCCGAATATTGTTGGTGCTTATGCCAAACAATATCCGGGGATTGTAGTTTTATAGAAAGGGATAGGAGTAATTTAGTTTATTAGGTTTGCTGTTCTATTAATATACACCCTGTGCAATCATAGTATCTGCAACCTTCTCGAAGCCTGCAATGTTAGCACCCATTACATAATCGCCCTTATGACCATACTTTTCAGCAGCAGCAGCGATATTTGTAAAGATATTAACCATAATGCCCTCGAGCTTAGCGTCAACTTCTTCAAATGTCCAAGAAAGTCTTTGACTATTTTGTGACATTTCAAGTGCAGAAGTAGCAACACCACCTGCATTAGCAGCCTTACCTGGAGCAAAGAGAACACCATTCTCTTGGAACATCTTTGTAGCTTCAAGTGTTGTAGGCATATTAGCACCTTCAGCAACAGCCTTTACGCCGTTTTTGATAAGGTTCTGTGCACCCTCAACATCAAGCTCGTTCTGTGTTGCACATGGAAGAGCAACATCGCAAGGAATTGTCCAAAGGAATTTGCCCTCGTGATATTCTGCATTTGGACGATACTTTGTATACTCAGAAAGTCTTGCACGCTTAACTTCCTTGATTTCCTTAACAGCAGCAACATCAATGCCGTCCTTGTCGTATACCCAGCCTGTTGAATCAGCAAGAGTAACAACATTAGCACCCATCTGCTGTGCCTTCTGTGTAGCATAGATAGCAACATTACCAGCACCAGAGATACAAACTGTCTTACCAGCAATATCCATGTTGTTTTGCTTGAGCATTTCTTTTGTGAGATAGAGAAGACCGTAGCCTGTTGCCTCTGTTCTTGCAAGAGAACCACCATAGTTAAGTCCCTTACCTGTGAGAACACCTTCATAAACATTGCGGATTCTCTTATACTGACCAAAGAGGTAGCCGATTTCACGAGCACCAACACCAATGTCACCAGCAGGAACATCAGTATCAGCACCAATGTGTCTATAAAGCTCAGTCATAAAGCTTTGGCAGAAAGCCATGATTTCACGGTCGCTCTTACCCTTAGGGTCGAAGTCAGAACCACCCTTGCCGCCGCCGATTGGAAGACCTGTGAGGGAGTTCTTGAAAATCTGCTCGAAACCGAGGAACTTAATGATACCAAGGTTTACTGATGGGTGAAGTCTTAGACCACCCTTATAAGGACCAATAGCACTGTTGAACTGGATACGGAAGCCACGGTTTACCTGTGTCTTACCGTTATCGTCAACCCAAGCAACTCTAAACATGAGTTGTCTTTCAGGCTCTGTAATTCTTTCGATAATAGCGTTTTCCTGATACTTAGGATTCTGCTCGAAAACTGGTTCGAGAGAGTTAAGAACCTCAGTTACTGCCTGAATAAATTCAGGTTGAGCAGGGTTCTTGGCCTTAATTTTTTCAAGTTGTTCACTTACATATGACATTGAAGCCACTTCCTTATATTGAAGATTGATTTGCAAGTATTTTCAGAAGAAAAATCACTTAGATATTTGAAATAAAACAAATTTGTATGGATATCTTCCTTAATACCTTGCATATTTTATCATATAATTTTCCATAAATCAAACAAAAATTGTAAAAATATAATAAACTAATAAAATTTTGTCAACTTATACACAAATAGTACTGCATTTTTGGCAAAAATTATAGTAAATCATTCAAAAAGACACCGTAAAAGCATAGACTTTTGATAATATATGAGCAAATATGAAATTTTTTGAAAAAATTATGCAAAATCATAGAAAAAATAAATCGTCTTTCTGGCTCTTGCTTAAATCGTCGAAATGAAGTATAATATATGCGTATGATTTTTTTATTTTGTCAATTTAAGTTTGGAGGACTTTGAATATGGAAAAGAAAGAGCTTATTTACGAAGGCAAGGCAAAAAAGGTTTACGCAATGGACGACCCTGATTACTGTATGGTAGAATATAAGGACGACGCTACTGCTTTTAATGGTCTTAAAAAAGGCACAATCAGAGGTAAGGGCGTAGTTAATAATAAGATGTCTAACTTTATGTTCAAGCTTCTTGCAGAAAAAGGCATCGAAACACATTTCGTAAAGGAAATCAGCGATAGAGAAACTATCGTTAAGAAGGTTTCTATCGTTCCTCTCGAGGTTATTATCCGTAACAAGGCAGCAGGCAGCCTCGCAAAGAAGCTCGGCCTTGAGGAAGGTATGGAGCTTAAATGCCCAATCCTTGAGTTTTCATATAAGAATGACGAGCTTGGCGACCCTATGATTAACAATTCACAGGCTATCGCTTGCGGTATCGCAACTCAGGAAGAAATTGATGTTATCAGCGATATGGCTTATAAAGTAAACGACTATATGAAGGAATTCTTTGCAGGCGTAGGCATTGAGCTTATCGACTTTAAGCTTGAGTTTGGCAAGTTCCACGATAAGATTATACTTGCTGACGAGATTTCTCCTGATACTTGCCGTTTCTGGGATATTAAGACACACGAGAAGCTCGATAAGGACCGTTTCCGCAGAGATATGGGCGGCGTAGAAGAAGCTTATGCTGAGATGATGAAAAGAATTGGCCTTGCATAATCTTTTTATAAACAATTTTATAATGCTAACAGGACGGTGAAACCTTTTGGACAGCAGCAAATTTTCAGACTGTTTCTCCGAGGAGCTGCATGAAGAATGTGGTGTTTTCGGAGTATACAGTGATGGTGCTATAAACCCAGCTTATGCTTCATATAATGGACTTCTTGCTTTACAGCACAGAGGTCAGGAGAGTTGCGGAATTGCCGTTAACGACAGAGGCGTAATCAGCTATCATAAGGATATGGGACTTGTAAGCGAAGTATTTTCTAAGGAAACCTTAGCTTCACTTGAAGGTCAGATGTCCGTTGCTCATGTCAGATATTCAACCGCAGGCGGAAGCGTTCCTGAAAACGCTCAACCGCTTGTAATGAGATATGTTAAGGGTGTTCTTGCTATCGCTCATAACGGCAACCTTACTAATGCTGTTGAGATTCGTAAAGAGCTTGAGCATCGAGGGGCAATTTTTCAGACAACAATCGACTCTGAAGTAATCGCTTATTTGATTGCAAGAGAGCGTGTTCATTCACATTCTGTTGAGGCTGCCGTAAGTGCGGCTATGAAACAGCTTGATGGCTCATATTCACTATTGGTTATGAGTCCAAGAAAGCTAATTGCGGCTCGTGACCCTCATGGCTTCAGACCGCTATGTATGGGTAAGCTTGAAGGCTCTTATGTTTTCGCTTCTGAATCTTGTGCATTAGATGCTGCGGGTGCAGAATTTGTAAGAGATATTGAGCCTGGCGAAATTGTTGTTGTTGATGATAGAGGCATTACCTCAATCAAAGATAACTGCCCTAAGGAAAGCAAGAAATCTCTTTGCGTTTTTGAGTATATTTATTTCGCAAGAACAGACTCTATAATTGATGGAATTGGCGTTTACGAATCTCGTAAAGAGGCTGGAAGAATCCTTGCAAGAGAGTTCCCAGTTGACGCTGATTTGGTTATTGGTGTTCCTGAATCGGGAATAGATGCTGCTATTGGTTATAGTGAAGAATCGGGAATCCCTTATGAAAAGGGAATCGTTAAGAATAACTATATCGGCAGAACATTTATTAAGCCGACACAGCAGGAGCGTGCAAAGAGCGTTCGTCTTAAACTTAATCCACTTCTTACAAGTGTTAAGGGTAAGAGAGTTGTTATGATAGATGATTCTATCGTTCGTGGCACAACCTGCGATAGAATAGTAACTATGCTTAGAAAAGCAGGTGCTAAGGAGGTTCACCTCCGCATAAGTTCACCGCCATTTACTTGGCCTTGCTATTACGGAACAGATATTCCGTCTAAGGGCGAGCTTATTGCCTGCAAACATACTGTTGATGAGATTTGCAAAATCAGTGGAGCGGATTCTCTTGGATATTTGCCAGCGGATAAGCTTTCACAGATGCTTTTGAATAAAGCAAATGGTATTTGTACTGCTTGCTTTACTGGAAAATACCCAACAGAAATACCTCAAAAATTACTTGAAGGTAAGGAAAGAGGCGGAGTTGACTTTGACAAGAAGCTTGTCAAGGATAAGCAATAATTTGCCGATTTCAGTATTTTTAAGATGAAAGGAATTTAAGATTATGGCTAAAGATACCTATGAATCTCCTCTTTCGTCAAGATATGCCGATAAGGAAATGAAATATCTTTTTTCTCCTGATAAGAAATTCAGAACATGGAGAAAGCTTTGGATTGCTCTTGCAGAATCTGAAATGGAGCTTGGACTTCCTATTACACAGGAGCAGATTGACGAGCTTAAAGCACACGCTGATGACATAAACTATGATGTTGCAGAAGAAAGAGAAAAGTTAGTTCGTCACGATGTTATGTCACATGTTTATGCATATGGTGTACAATGCCCGAATGCAAAGGGAATTATTCATCTCGGAGCAACCTCTTGCTATGTTGGTGACAATACAGATGTTATCATTATGACAGAGGCTTTGCGTATAGTTGAGAAAAAGCTTGTCGGAGTTATCCGCACGCTTTCTGACTTTGCAAGAAAATATAAGAACCTTCCTACACTTGCATTCACACATTTTCAGCCGGCACAGCCTACCACAGTAGGTAAGCGTGCTACACTTTGGATTCAGGACCTTCTTATGGACCTCGAAGATGTAAGGTACCAGCTTTCTAAGGCAAAGCTTCTTGGCTGCAAGGGTACAACAGGTACACAGGCAAGCTTCCTTGAGCTTTTTGAGGGCGACCACGAAAAGTGTCGTGAGCTTGACAGAAGAATTGCTGCAAAGCTTGGCTATGAATCTTGCTTTGCTGTTTCAGGACAGACATATTCTAGAAAGCTTGATAGCCAAATCTTGAATGTTCTTGCAGGAATTGCACAGAGTGCTACAAAATTCTCTAATGATATAAGACTTCTTCAGCATCTTAAAGAGATTGAAGAGCCATTCGAGAAAAATCAGATTGGTTCTTCAGCTATGGCATATAAGAGAAATCCTATGCGTTCAGAGCGTATAGCGTCACTTTCAAGATATGTTATGGTTGATGTACTTAATCCATATATTACAGCAGCTACACAGTGGTTCGAGAGAACTCTCGATGACTCAGCTAATAAGAGATTGAGCATACCTGAGGGCTTCCTTGCTATTGATGCAGTTCTTAACTTGTATCTTAATGTGAGTGACGGACTTGTAGTTTATGATAAGGTTATAGAAAAGCGTCTGCGTTCTGAATTACCATTTATGGCAACTGAGAATATTATGATGGACGCAGTAAAGCGTGGCGGTGACCGTCAGGAACTTCATGAGCGTATTCGTGAACTTTCTGTTGAAACTGGCTACGAAATTAAGGCAGAGGGTAAGGAAAATCATCTCTTTGAGAAGATTGCAAAAGACCCTATCTTTGGTGTAACCTTAGAGGAGCTTGAGGAGCATCTCAAGCCAGAAAACTATGTTGGCAGAGCACCTCAGCAAACAGAAGATTTTCTCAATGATGTTGTAGCACCTGTTTTAGCAGAATATGAGAATATTGCTGTTGAAGAGGTTGAAATTAACGTATAAAAAAATACTTACAGTGCAAGAGATATGTACTATTTTGTGCATATCTCTAAAACTGTTTTTATAAGCATATGGGTGTCGGCATATGGCTAAGATGCGAATGATGAAATATTAAACGGGCGAGTACAGTTCGCCTCTACAATTTGCTAATAGGTTTTGCAAAGCAAAATCAATTACACAAATTGACAGCGGAGGCACTCCGCTCCTTAACGACAAAAAATGAAAGGTTGGATTTTAATTATGGTAAAAGCTATTGTTGGTGCAAACTGGGGAGATGAAGGCAAGGGCAAGATAACTGATGTGCTTGCAGCAAACTCGGATATGGTTATCCGTTTTCAGGGAGGAAGCAACGCAGGACACACTATCATAAATAACTATGGCCGTTTCGCTCTTCATCAGCTTCCAAGTGGTGTTTTCTATGATAATATCACAAATATTATCGGAAACGGTGTTGCACTTAATGTTGATAATTTTATCAACGAACTTAAGAGCCTTGAGGAACAAGGTGTAAAGAATGTGCATATACTGGTATCTGACAGAGCTCAAATCGTAATGCCTTATCATATTCTTTTCGATTGCTATGAGGAGGAAAGACTTTCAAAAGAAAGCTTTGGCTCTACTAAGTCTGGTATTGCTCCTTTCTATTCTGATAAATTTGCTAAAATTGGTTTTCAGGTAAATGAGCTTTATGATGATACTGACTCATTAAGAAAGAAGCTTGAAAGAATTCTTGAGGTTAAGAATTTAACTATTAAGAACCTCTATCACAAAGAAGAGCTTAGTGTTGACGAGATTTTCAATAAGCTTATGGAATATAAAGAAATGCTTGAGCCTTATGTTGCTTCAACATTTGACATCGTTAATGACGCTGTTAAGGCTGGAAAGAACATTCTTCTTGAGGGACAGCTTGGCACACTTAAGGATACTGATTTTGGTATCTATCCAATGGTTACTTCCTCAAATACAATCGCTGGCTATGGTGCTGTTGGTGCAGGCGGTATTCCTCCATATGAGATTAAAGAAATTGTTACAGTTGTTAAGGCATACTCAAGCTCTGTTGGTGCAGGCGAATTTGTAAGCGAAATTCATGATGAAGAAGAAGCAGAGGAACTTCGTAAGCGTGGCGGAGATAAGGGAGAATATGGTGCAACAACAGGTCGTCCAAGAAGAGTTGGCTGGCTTGACCTCGTTGCAACTCGTTATGGTTGTAAGGTTCAGGGTGCAACACAGGTTGCTTTCACAGTTATTGACGCTCTTGGTTATCTTGATGAGATTCCTGTTGTTGTTGCTTATGAGCTTGACGGCGAAAGAATTGATTACTTCCCATCAACAACAAAGCTTAAGAGATGCAAGCCTATTATTGAGGTTCTTCCTGGCTGGAAGTGCGATATTCGTGGAATTAAGGAATATGATAAGCTTCCTGAAAATTGCAGAAAGTATATCGAATTTGCTGAGAAGGCAGTCGGTGTTCCTTTCAAGATGATTTCTAATGGACCTAAGCGTGAGGACATCATTCTAAGATAAGACCGGAGGGATTATTTTGTGTGGTATAGTTGGATACATAGGCTATGAACAAGCGGCTCCTAACCTTTTAAGTGGACTTGAAAAGCTTGAATATCGTGGTTACGATTCAGCAGGTGTCTGTGTTTATGACGGAGAAAAACTCAATGTTTTTAAGGCAAAGGGCAAGCTGAAAATTCTTAGTGATATGATTGATGGTGGCAAAGCTGTTAAAGGTACAGTTGGTATAGGCCATACAAGATGGGCTACTCACGGCGAACCATCAGATGCAAATTCACACCCTCATCTGAGCGATTCAGGTAAATTTGCTGTTGTTCACAACGGAATAATAGAAAATTATATTAAGCTTAAAGACCATCTTATTCGCAGAGGAGTAAAATTTTACTCTGAAACGGATACAGAGGTTATAGCACAGCTTTTGGATTATTATTATACTGGAGATATTATTGATACTGTTATCAAGGTTCTTTCTAAGGTTAATGGTTCATATGCCCTTGGCATAATTTGTCTTGATAATCCCGATCAGATTATTGCAGTAAGAAAAGAAAGTCCACTCATTATCGGACTTGGCAAGAATGAAAACTACATTGCAAGTGATATTCCTGCAATTCTTGAAAAGACAAGAGATATTTATCGTCTTGATGCAGATGAAATTGCTATTATTACAAGTTCAGATGTCAAGATTATCAACACTGATAAAGACGAAGTTAAAAAAGAAGTTCAGCATATAAACTGGGACATTTCTGCTGCTGAAAAGGGCGGTTATGAAACATTTATGTTTAAAGAAATTATGGAACAGCCGAAGGCTTTCCGTGATACTATAAATCCAAGAATCAAAGATAATAGAATTGTCTTTGATGAAATAAACCTTACACCTGAACAGTTTAAAAGCTTTAAAAAGATTTGTATAGTTGCTTGTGGTTCTGCATATCATGTAGGCGTTGTCGCAAAATATGTATTTGAACAGACATTGAGAATTCCTGTTGAGGTTGATGTTGCTTCGGAATTCCGTTATAGAAATCCGATTGTCGATGATAAAACCCTTGTGATAGTAATAAGTCAGTCTGGTGAAACAGCTGACACTCTTGCAGCACTCAGAGAGGCAAAGAGTTATGGTGCTTATATTCTTTCTATCGTAAATGTTGTTGGAAGCGCTATTGCAAACGAATCTGATGATGTTGTTTATACATGGGCAGGTCCAGAAATTGCTGTTGCCACAACAAAAGCTTATAGTACACAGCTTGCAGTTGTCTATCTCCTTACAATCTATTTTGGAGATATTCTTGGAACAATTTCCGAAACAGAATATAAAAAATATCTTTCTGAGCTTAGACTTATTCCAGATAAAATAGAGCAGATTCTTAAAAATAAAGAAGATATTCAGTATTTTGCATCACAGCAATTTGATAACAGAGATATATTCTTTATTGGCAGAAATCTTGATTATGCTCTTTCTCTCGAGGGCTCGCTCAAGCTAAAGGAAATCTCTTATATTCATTCGGAGGCATATGCAGCTGGTGAACTGAAGCATGGAACTATTTCTCTTATAGAAGATGGTACACTTGTAGTTGCTCTCGCAACACACGAAAATCTTTTTGAGAAAACTATGAGTAATGTCGTTGAGGTTAAATCCAGAGGTGCGGTTGTTCTTGGACTTACCTGTGAAAACCACCCCGAAATTGAAAAAAGCGTGGATTTTGCTTTTTATATACCAAAGACCTGTGATATTATGTTGCCATCCTTGGCAGTAATTCCGTTGCAGCTTTTCGCTTATTATGTCGCTTCTTTAAAGGGCTGTGATATTGATAAGCCGAGGAATCTCGCAAAGTCTGTAACAGTTGAATAAGTTTTTGAGGTGAAAATGATGGAAATTAAAAATGAAGCGGTTCTGATTCTCGACTTCGGAGGTCAGTATAGCCAGCTTATCGCAAGAAGAGTTCGTGAGCTTAATGTTTATTGTGAGATTAAGCCATATAGAATTTCTGCTGAGGAGATTAAGCAGGGCAACTATAAGGGAATTATTTTCTCTGGTGGTCCTAATAGTGTTTATGCTGAAAAAGCTCCTAAGTGTGACCCTGAGCTCTTTGAGCTTGGTATACCTGTTCTTGGTATTTGCTATGGTGCTCAGCTTATGGCTAATATGCTTGGCGGAGAAGTTAGCACTTCACTCGTAAAAGAATATGGCAACACAAATGTTTTATTCGATAATACAAGTGTACTTTTCCAAAATGCAAGTGATGAAAACATCTGCTGGATGAGCCATACAGACTATATCTCTAAAACTCCTGAGGGCTTTAAGATTATTGCTCGTACAGACGATTGCCCTGTTGCTGCTATGGAAGACAGAACAAATAAATTTTATGCTATGCAGTTCCACCCAGAGGTTCAACATACAAAAGAGGGTATGACTTATCTTAAGAACTTCCTCTATAATGCTTGTGCTTGCAAGGGCGATTGGAAGATGAGTTCATTTGTTAATGATACTATTCAGCATCTTAAAGAAACTATTGGTGATAAAAAAGTGCTCTGTGCATTATCAGGCGGAGTTGATTCCTCAGTAGCAGCTGTTCTTGTACACAAGGCTATTGGAAAGAATCTTACTTGTATCTTTGTTGACCACGGACTTCTTCGCAAGGACGAGGGTGACCAAGTTGAAAAGGTATTCAGAGAGCAGTTTGATATGAACCTTATTCGAGTAAACTGCAAGGATAGATTCCTCAAAAAGCTTGAAGGTGTTTCTGACCCTGAACGCAAGAGGAAAATTATCGGCGAAGAGTTTATTCGTGTATTTGAAGAAAAAGCAAACGAGCTTGGAAAGATGGATTATCTTTGCCAAGGAACAATTTATCCTGATGTTGTTGAGAGCGGTGTAGGTGAGGCTGCTGTAATTAAGAGCCACCACAATGTCGGCGGACTTCCTGAAGATGTTAATTTTGAGGGAATTATTGAGCCTTTGCGTTATCTCTTTAAAGATGAGGTTCGTAAAGCTGGTCTTGAGCTCCTTATTCCATCTTTCCTTGTATGGCGTCAACCATTCCCAGGTCCAGGTCTTGCTATTCGAGTTCTTGGAGAAATTACAGATGAAAAGCTTGATATTCTCAAAGATGCAGATGCAATTATGCGTGAAGAAATAGCAAACGCAGGACTTGATAAGGATATTAATCAATATTTTGCAGTTCTTACGAATATTAAGAGCGTTGGTGTTATGGGCGACGGAAGAACCTATGATAGTACAATCGCACTTCGTGCTGTAACAACAAGCGATTTTATGACAGCTGACTGGGCACACATTCCTTATGATGTTCTTGGAAAAATTTCCAGTAGAATTATCAATGAGGTTAAGCATGTAAACAGAGTTGTTTACGATATTACTAGTAAGCCTCCAGCAACTATTGAGTGGGAATAACTTATAAAATCTAAAAAAACCGCATTATAAAAGGAAAATATAGACTAATTACAAGCAAAGCGTACTAAAAGCGTACTAATTACGGGTAAAAATAAAAATCCGTTTAGGATTTTGCTTGATTAAAAATTATTATGCAACTCTTCGAGTTTACTTGCAACCTCTGATTGCTTATTGGGGTATAAATGTGAGTAAGTTTGAAGAGTTGTTTCTATATTCTCATGGCCAAGCCTTTCAGATATGAGCAATGGAGAAAATCCAAGTTCAATAAGCAATGAAGCGTGACTATGCCTGAGGTCATGTATTCGGATTTTCTTTACATTGGCTTTTTTACAATATTTAACCATATGCTTATTTAATGTATACTTGTTACTTGGAAACAAACGCTGTGTGAGAGATAAATCATACAATTTATTTGCATATTCTTTAATTGCAGCTATCATAAAATCAGGTAAGGAAACTATTCTTTTACTTTTTTCGGTTTTAGGAGTAAGAATTAAATCCTCACCGTTTTGTCTTGCATAGTTTTTATTTATACTTACTGTTTTAAGAGAAAAGTCAAAATCTGATAAGGTTAACGCAAATAATTCGCCTGAACGCATTCCAGAGTAATATAACAGCATAAAAATAGTAAGGTCTGTAATGTCATCGACAACGCTAATAAATGAATTAAATTCTGCTTGCGTCCAAAATTGCATACTGTCGGCTTTTTTCTTTCCCATACTTCCACAATCCCTTGCAGGATTAGATTTTAAGCTATAATATTTTACTGCAAAGTTGAAAATCGCAGAAAGTTGGTTGTTAATTGTTTTTAAGTATGTTTGGCTGTAATTTTCAGGCGAAGAGATAAGTTCCGTTTGCCATTTACGCACTGTTGTAGCTGTAATGCTATTGATAGCCATATCTCCAAAGAATGGTAATAGCTTAGTATCTATCATAAATTCTTTACTTGCTTTGGTTGTAGGCTTAATGCGAGGAGCTATATCTTCTTTGTATAATTCCACAAGACTTCGGAAAGTCATAGAGCAATCAGCAGAGGTTTTATGTATAAATTCATTTTCCCAGTCTTTGGCTTCACGCTTGGTATTAAAGCCTTCTTTCTTTTTCTTTTTACGCTTACCTTGCCAATCACTATAATAAAAGCTACAGTACCATTTGCCAGTTGTTTCATTTTTATATTGTGGCATAATATTCCCCCTTAAAATTTCCGCTCTCACCAAAAAAAGGTGGGAGCGGTTTTTAACTTTTCTCTGGCGGTGTTAAAATACACAGCTTATCTTTATAATTACTTCCTGGTTTACCTGTTTTTACATCCTTACCATCTATATGTAGCATTAGGCTATCCTTTACAGTGTGCCACATAGGGTCAAGTATAAAATCAATCCCTTCTCTACGAGCATGTTTAGCCGCTGGAACGAAATCGCTATCACCAGCAATTAATATAATTTGATTTACAAGCCTTTTATACGCTAAGGAAGCTATATCTAAACCAATTTTCATATCTACACCCTTTTGTTGAATATCCATTGATAAATCTTTTTCAGTCAAATCATCAACCGTGATTTCTTTTCTTAACAATTTTTTTAATGCGTCATTATTAAGAACATACCCTGCTTTACTTTCTAATAATTCTCCCATTCGTAGTGCAACTTTTCTTTGGTGAGCTAATTCCTTAAAGAAACTTGTAGTCCATGAATACTGTTCTGATTTACCTAAATTTACGCTTTTGCATGTTAATGGATTATATATATTTTTTTGAGATGGAGGACAATCGTAATAAAATATACGATACAATCTTTTAATTTCACCGTCAAAGTCACTTTTTAGATGCCTACGGCAATAAGAAATTAATTCTTCTGCTCTTTCTTTAGGTGTTTTTTCGCCAAATAATATCTTTGCTTGTTTCCTGTAAAATCCACCATCGACCAATATTGCTGTTATTGTTTCCATTTATAATATTCTCCTTATTATGAAAAAAAACCTTGGTCTCGTAACTTCCCATATATTGGGAGAACTACTGCCAAGGTTTGTGTTAATTTTAATAGCTCAAAGGCTATATTTATAGTATATTCAAATCTTGAGCAAAAATCAATACTTTTTATTAAAATTAAAAAATTGTAATAAATAATATCTATCAAAGTGCTATTTTTCAAATTACTGCTCTCGCCGACTGGTACTCGGTGGGAGTGGTTTTTTTTATTTTTCATAGCAGTTCAGAAATATTTATCTCAAGTGGGGTAGGATTATCTTTATAAATCCAAACTGGGATTGTTTCGGAAAAGTTATATTTTTCAGTGTTAAAATCTTCGCCGAAATGATAAACTGTCACAGATTGATTTTTAGGGTCCACTATCCAATATTCTCTTACTCCATAAGATTGATAAAGATGAAGCTTAATAATATAATCGCTTACAGCGTTTGTTGAAACAATCTCTATTATCCAGTCCGGAGCACCGACACAACGCTTATTGGTTATTTTATTTCTATCGCATATAACTGAAATATCGGGAATTACAACCGTATTATCAGAAAGTTGTATATCATACGGAGCAGAAAAAACTTTACATTGACCTTTGTTTTTAGCTATATATGAATGAATCGCTACAAAAAGTTCACCAGATATTTCCTGGTGTTCGGTCGAGGGTGACGGTGCCATATCGTAAATAACACCGTCAATAAGCTCTGCACGGGTCCCTTCGGGCAGTGCATAGAAGTCTTCTATTGTGTACTTAATATCCTTTGCTTGCATACTGTTTACCTCACTTTCATATTTATTATGTCCGCTCTCGATAAAATTCAAGAGCGGTTTTTTATATTTATCTACATTTTTGAGCGATATTCTTCTATAAATTGTTCAAATTGTTGTCGCACTTGCCTTTCAAGTGGGTGAAGATAATACTTATTTCTTGCTTCAAGTACTTGCATACGCTCTGCACGATTTTTAGCCGCTTGCATAGATATATTGCATATCTTAGCTATCTCTTCGGCGGTTGTTGCGTGTAACTCGTGTAATACACACGCAGGAGCTAATAAATCTCTGGCAAATACATTCGCTGAACTCTCTAAATCATCTCTTACGGCAAATGTTCTGTAAACTGGAGTGTTTATCAACAAGTGTCCTAAAAAGATGTGACCGAGTTCGTGCGATATTGTAAATCGGCAACGATATGATGGTTCTGTATCACGATAGACAATTTCAAAAAAGCCATTATGAAGTATTGTTTTACCGCTTTCACTGTTTTCAAGCATATGAACATCACTTTCTTTAAATAATCTTATGCTTTCGGATTTTTTAATAATATCAGTTACCATAACAGGTAACTTGTTAATGTTAAAATCTAAAATACATTGCCAAGACGCATTTCGTGCATCTTTATATTTTCCATAATCCAAGCTTATCACCTCATAGGATATTATGTCCTATGAGGGATTTTTTTATTTATTATTTAAAGCTCTTCGTCGCTCTGAGGAGCAATATCGAATATTTCTAATTCTTTTGCCGTAACTTGTCTTTCAGTTAAAGACTTTCTGTTGTCATTAGTTCTTGCTACCTCGGCTATAGTAACGGTGTCTGAATACTTGCCACTTGCTACTAAGTCGTCTGAATATTCTAATAACTTATTTTTTCCAGTGTTATTAAGACTTTCGTAATTATGTAATAACTTTTGTTTATCATTGTCGCTCTTATCAGTGCTTGTAATAGTAATTTGGGGATTATTATAATATTCTGTTTCATCATCCAAATCATCTAATGTATATCCTAAACAATGAACAATTAATCTTACGCTTGATAAAAAAGGTTCTTTCGTTTGTCCAGCAAATAACTTATCAATAGTACTTTTAGGTATACCTGTGCATTCAGAAATTTCTTTAGAAGTTTTTTTGGATTGCTTTTTCATTTCTTTTAATCTGTCTAGCCACATTTTTTTCACCTCTGAATTTATAATATTACATTTTATTTTCGATGTCAATAAAAAATTTCCGATTTCAGCAATTTTTTTCTAAAAAGCTATTGACTTTTGCGGAAGTCGGATATATAATACAATTACCGATTGCGGAAGTCGGCAATAAATATAAGGAGGTGTTATATTATGAAAAATTTGCTTGCCGAAATGGCTAGGTATGGAGTGTCGAGATATGATATTCAAAAACTGTTAGGGTGTTCTGAAGCAACAGTAAGAAACAAACTTTCAGGAGAATCAGAGTTCACAGTACCTGAAGCTCTTAAAATCAGAAATTCATATTTTATTGGTTTTCGAGTAGAATATCTTTTCGCCAAAGATGAACAAGTGACAGCTTAGCTCATAACGGCTTTGGACACAGTGAGAGGGGGTGAGGAGAATGAACATGGAAACTCTTGCAGATATTTGGCTGTGGATACAATTTTTAGTACCGTATGTTTTTAACATACTGCTTATTGTGTATCTTTGGTATACAAACGCTCGTATGAGAAAATTGGAAAAGAAAATAGCCCCATTTGAACTACTTATCAAAAAGGGCTGTAGAATTTCAGTTATTCGTTATTCAGATAAAGAAGATTCTCCGTCAGAGGATTGACTTTCTTCTTGCAGTTGAGAAGTAATGGTTTCAAGTAAGCTAATGATTCTTTCTTGATATTCTTTATTTTTTTCTACTTGTTTATCTTCTTCAACCCAATGTTCTTCGATTTTAGTAGATATTTCATCTAATTGTTGTGATGATTGCATATCCGAAACACAACCTTGAATTATCTGAATAATTGCTAATAATGTAGCTACCAAAAAAGAAATTTTTTCAGAAGTCCAAAATTTTTCTTTTTTAGGTTCTAAGCTACTATCAATAGTGTTTATGAGTTTAACATCATCATCATCGAGTTTGATAAGGACTTCTTCATCATTTTTAATATGAACCGTTGATAATGCTTCAATTATTGGAGTTAAGTCATATCTCTGAATATCAAATGTCATACTTTTTATTGCTTCTGATGAGCGTTTAAGAAGTTCTGAACATTCATTATTATATGTTTCAGTTATTGATTGAATTGCAGATGAAACGGTTTTAGTCATTTCGCTTAATGAATTACTTGATAATATCGACTCTGAAAATTTTAAAAGAACATCTTGAAGAGGACGAAGAGATTCGTTGATGTTTTTCTGAAATTCTTTTAATGGTTCTAATTGTAAATCTTCCAAAAATAATTCACTTCACTTTCTATATATAGTTGTATAAACTGCAATTTATATACTAAATATAGTATCATAAAAGGAGAAATTTGTCAATGGACAAGGAGAATTTTGCACAGCTTTTCAAAAAAGCTCGTGAATCAAAAGGTATTACTAAATATGCT